>Ga0208917_1000006_pt1 | contig 146193 bp, 155 predicted proteins | sample DEB08_DNA_10_FD_185500 | JGI IMG/M metagenome (GOLD analysis project Ga0208917, IMG submission 185500) | Aqueous microbial communities from the Delaware River and Bay under freshwater to marine salinity gradient to study organic matter... | ecosystem: Environmental > Aquatic > Marine > Coastal...
GTTGGAGTATCATTCAGTATTTTTGTACGAATTGCACTTATCGATGTCGATAGATTTGCGTCTGCCATCCTAATTAACCTTTGTAATTATGTTTCTTCTATTTATATGTTTTTTAAACAGTACTTATACTGCCAGTTGCTGATACTTGGGCACTTAGATAAATCAATCCATTGTTAGGACAAACCGCATATGAATTAAAGTTTCCTTGATCGCAAGTAACTTGTACTTGGAAATCATAAACTCCAAAAGTATCGGTATAATTAGGAATTCTTCCGAAAGTATCCATTCGGGCTTCAACTACAGTACTTCCATTTGCAAATTCATTTGGATCTGCTTGCGCCATCCATCCAAATGTAAGTTGTCCAGACCCAGTGTTTGGTACTGGATAGAAGTTATCAGACTGGTATGGCCCTTGTACACCTAAAACTGGAGTTGGGCCAAATGCATAATTATTTACATTCACATCACCACTCGCCGATTGCCTTTGCACACGATATTTTGCCTGTACGGAAGTAATACCTGTTAATCCTGTATAGTTGATATATATGTCAACAGGTGTGGCCATTGCACCACTATCTCCCGATGCCTTTGTAACAATTATTCTTTCGTTTGTTGGATCGTGTCTAAATCCTATATAACACCATGCCTCAACGAACCCAATAGTATTATTAAATTGACGGTTAGTACCCCAATCAGAAAGGTCAAATCTATTATCAAAACTAACTGGATCTGGAGGCGTCAATGAAGTATCATTAATAATGAATGTATCGGATGCGACTTGAGTGGGTATTGTGGGCTCTGTGGATGTGCCGATGCGGATGACCGCATTCTCATCTCCTTCTGTTAACGAGTCAGCAGTAGGTACAACGGTAAATGAACCTGAGTTGTTTGTGATACTAAAAGAACCAGATGATTGCATAAATTGTGTTGATGGACTTACGGCCCAATATAATGTTGTTCCGTTTGGAACATCAGTTGTGGTTACATTTATCGTACCAGAAGAACCTTCGTCAATAGAATCTGGCGCTGTTACTGTATATGTTGCTGGTGAAGTTGAGGTATCAATAATGGCGAATGTATCAGTTACTACAATTGTTCCTGTTGCACTTCCAGTTCTAATTTCAATTGTTCCTTGTTCAGTACCTTCAGTGGTTGTATCTTCAGTTGCAGAAATATCAAAACTTCCTGTATCGTTGTTAATTGTAAATGAACCACTTGCAGGGCTAAGATCTTCTGAAGGACTTACAGTAAACCATAGAATTGTGTTATCTGGGACAAGTGTTGTATTGACTACAAATGTTCTGGTGTCTCCTTCATTGATAGAAGCAGGGCTTGAAATTGAGTAAGTGGGAACGTCTGGATCAAAAATTGAAACTGTATCTGCAGTCTCTGATAATGCTCTAGTTATAGTATTCGTACCATCAGTAAAGGTAACATTTCCACTTATGGTTGCAATTAATGTTTCGGTTCCTTCATTCAGCCCATCATCTTCGAATGTAATACTGAAAAAAGCGGTGTTGGAATTGATGGTAATGGTACTTGGAACTGGATCACCTATTTGTACCGCCGCTGGGTAATCTGCACTTGAAGAGGTTCCCACAAGAGAAAGATTAAATACTGTGCCGTCTGGCACATTAGATGTTGTTACTGTAAATGTTACAGTCCCCGTCACGGCCGCTTCTCCCTCTGATATACTTGTAGAGTCTGGAGAAAAACTATCTATACTTGGTTCTGGAGCAGGATCAGTTGGTGGTGGCGGAGGGGCCACTGGTGCTGGGCCTTCTATTATTGCCTTTCTTAACCACGCAACTTTACTTGAGTTATATACCCAAGTTCTACTTCCTATAGTATGTTCATCATCATTAGAAGGTGTAGAAGGAAAGTTTGCCATTTAATTTTCCTTAATAAATATAATACCATGCAACAGGATCAGACGCACCAAACCCACTGATTGTAAATGAACCATTTGCATCTGCTGTTAGTGTTTGTGATCTGCCAGAAAAAGTGGGAGACCATGCAACAACTGTGCGTCCTGCAGCAGCTGCAACTGTCACTGTTGAGTTGTTTCCATTCGCAGGAGTAGTCGTAGAACCAATTCCTGTTATCCCCCCACTACTCAAAAGTCCAGATGCATCACTTAGTTGATTGATATCTGAAATATTTACTTGCGTCCATGCGTTTGAGTTGTTTCTTACATAGAACTCACCACCACCAGTGTCCATCCAGAAATCTCCAGTAGAGGGGTCTGATGGTGCAGTTGTTCCAACTGTCGAGATAACTGCATCATCGGCGTCTAGTTTAAGTGCAAGTGCATCTACGATTGTATCGTAAACTGATGCGTCATCATTGATTGCAGCTGCAAGTTCGTTTAATGTATCTAGTGCTTCTGGTGCGCCATCCACTAGTGCTGCAATTGCACTGGATACATGAGAATGTGTTGCGATTGGATCGTTGTTAATAGTTACAGAATCTGCACTTGGTACAAAAAATTCAACCTTACTTCCTTCTGAACTTGCATTAATTAATAACTCTCCACCAAATTCACTGATACTCGCACCCTCATTAAAAATCAACTCGTTTTGTACAGTTAAATTATTAGAGATGGTTGCATCATTTGCAATAGTTAAATTGTTTGTTCCTATAATGTCACCATTCTCATCTACTCTAAAGATCGCATCATCTTTACTGAGAGATGTATCAGTATTATAGTTATTGAATAATGCAAAATAATTATTTGCTTCATTATTGTCAGTATCTAAAAACATACAAATGGATTGAACTGAACTAAATGCAAGATTGTTAGTTCTATCTGATGGAGTATCATAATCCATGAAAATTTTATTTGGATATGTTTCTGATAGTGCATGATTTAGAGTTACATTTCTCCAAACTTTTTGTAGATTTTCTGTTTCGTAGTACTGAAGAATGTCATCTGTTTGAGCACCGAATGTGTCAAAATCTTCTAATTGATTTGATGTGATTTTCACGAAATTTGCTCCTACTGTCATTTTTAGGGGCACTGCAACTGCAGTTACTCCATATGTTTCTTTTAAATGTAGAACTTCAGCGTTTGCTGCGTTCATATTTTCTGCGACTTTGATAAAACTCCAATCGAGTTGGTTGCCTCCAAATGCAGTCTCTAATCTTCGCATCATTATATCAATTGGAAAGACAACGGCAACTTGCGCTTCAAAATTTTCTAATTCTTCTTTGGCAGTTGCCATGACATTGTAATAACGATAGTCAGAACTTTCTGCTATAGTAACATCTCTAGTTCTGGATATTGTAGTATCAGGATTATCAATATCCATTCTATATACATTATAACCTTGATATTGAGAAACTAATTGTTTTCTTGTATATGTAGAATTCGAAGTAGTTGTGTGGGTAGTTGCACTTGGTGTGTTTTGACTAGTTATAATACTATTATTTTCAATTATTCCCCAACTTCCTACAGTACCATCAGTCAACCCCCCAAATGGCCTTGATGTAGTAATAATAGTTTGATTGTTCCAATCATCAAAAATGCTGTATGTCATATTTGCAGGCCTAGAACCAATTCCCTGCATCCATTGTTGATGTTGTAGTTGGTCTGTTACGCCCGAAATTGCGGTTGGAGTTGTTGTATAATTCCATAAAGTATCTCCAACTATTCCGTCTATGATAACTCCTCTAAATTGATCACTTGAGTCTGTATAATTGATTAATGATTTTATTTTTCTTCCGGCCAAAACTGAAGGTGAAATGATAGTATCTCCAACTGCTAGGCCTTCAGTTATCATATCATCAAATTCGGTTGGTGTCATCATTAAAACATAATCAGGAGACCATAAACTTACATTTCCATTTGAGTCATATGCCCATGAAGGTGCAGAATACCAAGTTCCAGCCCCACCAATAAAACTGCCAACACCAAATGAACTAAATTGAGTTGTAATTCCACCAAAAACATTTTGTAGTCCAGTAAAACCATTTGTAGTGGTTCCCTGTTCTGCACTTGCAGTCGCTTCTACCCATCCAGAACTTAATGTACCAGTTGCAGGACTACCCAGCAACACATTTTGAAAGTCTTCTCCAAACACAGTAACATTTTCTGTAATAGTACTCGTTGTAAATTCATTATATGATGAAGAGTCGATTACATCTCCAGCCTCATAGGAGTTGCCATTTAATAAGGTTAGTGTTGGTGCCCTAGAACCGAAATCATAATTTCTCAATATTACAACACCATCTACTACTAAAGACCAAGTTCCTTTTAAAGAGCTTGCGTTAACTGTTAGTGATGGAACCAGTGTATTAACTGCTCCATCAATATCCGAACTTTCTAAATGATGAATCCAGACTGTTTGGAAATTACTTGGATTTACATAATTTGTATAGTTTGTTGCCATTTTGCGCCCAATGTTAAAATATTTCTACTATTTATATTGACAGAAATGATGAATGGTGTTAGTATAGTCAAAAATGGAGTTATCAATGACATACGAACAATTAATGAACAGACGTATAGAAAACGTGGCTAGAATAGTTGAAAAATTTGAAAATAATAAATCTAGTTGGGGATACCAATACTGGTCTCAAGTACTTGAGTATTTAATAAGGAATCTCCCAAAGACAATTCATTGAGGTAAAAAATGAACAAACCTAGACTTACAGATCCAGAGATTGAAATGCTAGTAATTTTAATCGAAGAGTGTTCAGAGTTACAGAAAGTTGCTTCTAAAATGATTAGATTTGGAAGGGACTCTGAAAAAACAGAACAGCTGGCAGAAGAAATAGGCGACATTCAATGTATGATTGACCTTCTGCACGAATTTGACTTAGTGTCTTTCAACGAGATTGATGAAAGAGCTCAAATAAAGAAAGAAAAACTTAGAGAATATTCAAATATCTTCTTGACATAGACAAAAAAATGATATATTATGGTTATTGAAAATTTGGAGATTATTTTATGGTTGAATTACCTTTATATTGGATTTTAGTATTCTTAATGTCTGGCCCCACTGGCGAAGTTACAATCTTCGATCAAGAACTATACGAAACCGAACAGAGATGCGAGGAAGCAAAATCTTTTATTGTTTCCAATCTTGGGGAGCCGATGAACTATGAAGTACTATGTTTTAAAACTGATAGACCTTTTGGAGATTAATAATGGCAAATCATGTACACTGGAGCATTACATTCGATTCGATGAATGATGCAGCAAAAGAAAAATTAAAAGAAATTCTAGGGCGTGTTAGAACTGATACATCCCATCAATGGTTAGGAGATATTTTTGTAGACCCTACCAGTTCAATAACATATGAAGAGACAGAACAGTATACTTGGACTACTGAGCACATAGGGCCAAAGTGGAGTTATATCGAAGATATGGATGCAGATGAAGGGTACTTGAACGGAGAATCTGCATGGAGTGCGCCAGATGGTGCGTTAGACTATCTTTTAGAAGAATTGAGTGAACTCGACCCAGAAATGATTACTATCTTTACATATGAAGATGAGGCACCCAATTTTGCAGGGGCCTATGTATATGACGGAGATGAATTATATGATGGGTGGGAAGACGAATACGAAGAGATCGTTGACGCTGTGATTGCAGAATACCCTAAAGAGTTGCATGGAAAATACAATTTTGATGACTTGGAATGGGAAGATGACGAATCTTCAGATTTTTTCCAAGATGTTATGTGGGAATCATTGAGTGATCGTCAATGGGAAGATGCCGCAAATTTTGTCGCAAGTCTGAAAGAATGGCGCAATGAACATGCAATTGGTGAAACCGCATGAGAATCGACAGTGAAGTAAAACTGGATTACAACAATGTCCTCATTCGCCCTAAAAGAAGTACACTAACTTCTAGAAAGGAAGTTGACCTTACACGAAGGTTTACATACAGAAACTATTCTGCAGATTTCCCAGATAATGTAAGTGATGTGCATTACGAAGGTGTACCCATCATGGCTGCAAATATGGATGGGGTGGGTACTTTTGACATGGCAGACAAACTCGCAGAGGGTGGCCTTTTTACATGTCTCGTCAAAACATATACAGTGAATGAACTTGTTTCTTATTTTGATAACGACATGCAAGAAAGAACTGAATGTGTTGCCATGTCTATTGGAATAACAGATGCAGACGAAATGAAGTTTCGTAATGTTTATGAACAAGTCGGTACACTTTTAAAATATGTCTGTATTGATGTTGCAAATGGATATACGGAAAGATTTGTAGAGTTTGTAAAACTGTTTCGTCAAAACTATCCAAGAATTGTAATTATTGCAGGAAATGTTGTTACTGCAGATCAGACACAGGAGTTAATATTAAATGGAGCAGATATTGTTAAAGTGGGTATTGGCCCTGGCAGTGTATGTACTACTCGTATTAAAACTGGAGTCGGTTATCCTCAACTCTCCGCTGTTATCGAATGTGCTGATGCCGCTCATGGCCTTGGCGGGCATATTATTGCTGATGGTGGGTGTACGACAGCTGGTGATGTTGTAAAGGCATTTGCTGCTGGTGCAGACTTTGTAATGCTTGGCGGTATGCTTGCTGGACATGTTGAGGGTGGTGGAGAGGTTATAAATAAGTATTACGAGACAAACGAAGTTGTATATGAAGTAGGCAATCATTTAGATAATCGTACACGCAAAGTAGAAGTGAAAAAATTTGTGAAGTTTTATGGAATGAGTTCAGATGCAGCAAACATAAAACACTTTGGTGGACTGAAAGACTATCGTGCAAGTGAGGGTAGAGAGGTACTCGTTCCATACAGGGGTACTGTTGCGTCTACTGCTCAAGATATTCTTGGCGGAATGCGATCAGCATGTACTTATGTTGGTGCAGATAAGTTGAAAAGACTAAGTAAATGTACAACTTTTATTTTGTGTAATGATACACATAATAGAGTATACGAGGCAAAAAATGTATGAGTACACACTAACTGTGCATGACATGGCCAAGGCGGCAAGTTATGCATATTTAACAAAAAACGAAGCAGACCCTAAGTTTTATAAAATGGGATATCCGCATGTAAGATATTATGATAATTCAGGCGCCCAAGCATATGTAGTTTGGAACGAAGATAATGTTATTGTCGCATTTAGAGGAACAGAACCAGATCAATTCAATGATATCAAGGCAGACCTTAAAGCATGGCCGAAGAAATCACTTCTTGCAGGAAGAGTCCACTTGGGATTCGAAAAAGAAGTTTCTAAACTATGGAGTTTAGTACAACAACAGGTTTTAGATATAAGATTCAATCAAACACTTCAAAAGAATAGAAAGTTGTTTGTAACTGGACACTCATTAGGTGGTGCGATGGCCACCATTGTCGCCGGCAGATTACCATCGGTAACTTGTTTATGTACATTTGGTTCGCCAAGAGTTGGTAATCGTGAATATTGCAAATCTAATATTTCAAGTCATATTAGAGTGGTAAATAATAATGATATAGTACCAAGTGTGCCGCCTGCAATCTTTACTTATAAACATCATGGCGAGTTGCATTATATTAATTTTTATGGTAATATTCGTAAAATGACACCATGGCAAAGATTTAAAGATCAGATGAGAGGACGATGGGCTGCACTAAAGAAAAGACAATTTTTTGATGGTGCTTATGACCATGGTATGAAATATTATATGAGATATACGGAAGGGTTCAAAGAATCCATAGGAGACAAACAGTGACTGCAAAAATGATTGCAGATATACAAAGATTGAGGGATCTTAACCGCAAAAAATTAGATGGTAAAACCCTTGTAAAGGCAATTCCAGATCACATTAGATCACATTTGTTAGGCGAAATATCTGGATATGACAAAGTACTAAAGATATTGGAGAATACAAATGTGGGAAATGATAGAGAGGATGGCAACCGATAGGTTGTGGATTTATACAGGCATTGCAGGAAGTCTTTTTGGTGCTGCATTTTTAATGTGGTTCAAAGATACTCGTATGGGACTATGGGGATACGCCAAGTTCGATACTTTTATGGCGTATCTTGCAGAGAGGTGGAACATTACTTGGTTGCAAGAACCACCAGATGCCTGGCGTAAAAGATATCCTAAAATGACTGGCAAGATTGACGAACTGGAAGAAAGACTTAAAAAATTAGAAAATAGGTGAGTTCTATGAGTGATGTGGATGTTGCATCAGACATTAAAGAAAAGTTTGAAAAAAGTCAAATGTCCAAGGCGGGAAAAATCGCTATGGAACTTTCTCAAGAAAGAAAAAGACTTAGAGAAGAACTTGCCCAACTGCAAAGTGAAGTGGACGACCTTACTCCAACAACACCAGTCGGCACATTTGACTGGTATGTTAAATGGATGTCTACTATCTTTGCAGTTTTTGGTATTTTTTCTCTGAGTGCTGGTTTTGAAATGGTAGGACAAATCTTATATGTAGTTGCAAGTATAGGATGGGTTGTAGTAGGAATGCAATGGGGCGACAGGGCAATTATGATAGGCAGTTCTATATCTGGTACTTCTGTTGCTTTAAATCTTGTTGAATTAATTACTAGGACATAAATTTTTATGAAAGGATTGTATACTGTAGTACTTGCACTTTTTTTGAGTGCATGTAGTAGTGGGGAATCATATCCCCTAGCCGGGACACCAGTTGCAGATTATTGGTGTCAAAACTACTCTAAGTTTCAAGAATACCACGATGGTAAGGGCGGAACTTATGTAGTAGAAGAAGAGTTATCAGAAGATTGTGGTTATGAGGAACCAGTTGTCGTTTTTAAAATGACTTTGCCAACTGGTGATAGATTCAACCCCGTTGTGGTTGAAGTTTCATATGAACAGTTTGGTGAACCAGTAGAAGATATTATATTAGATTGGTGGTATGAAACTACAAAAGAAACAATAGGATGGGTTGAAACTCCCGATAAGTATACACTTTTAATTTATGGTGATGGAAGAATTGGTGAAGGTACGATTATTTTAAATGATGAAGAATTCCTTTACACTATAGAAGATGAACCAAGATGTGCCCATGAAGGTCGTGTAGATTGTCTTGGATATGCGGTGTCGAGAAATTCACCAGAAGAAGGATTTATTTTTTATAGTGAAGATGATGAATCTATTGTTAATTTTGAATTAACTATCTTTGAATACGAACCTCACACAGTTGATGATGACTTGGAGCCGGGGCTTATTTTAAATGTAGACCCGAATGACGACCCTTCTAGATTGTGGGCGAAGTGGAATACAAGAGTTGAAAAATTTAACAAATTGTATGAAGATTCTGGCGTCTTTGCTAGATTTGAACTCAAAGAAATTTGGATATCCCATTATCATGGATTGCTTAGTTTAGAAGAGATTGCATCTGAAGTCGATGCAGACATTGTATTGGGTGCAGGAACCACATATCCAAATACTTGCGGTGTTGCATATCCCAACACTAGATTTTATGAGGGGTATCCTGTTGTTTCAATGGCAGCGTGTACATGGAAAACCGATTTACACGAAATCGGACATTCGATAGGACTTGCCCACGGCCCAGAAAATCAAGGATTTCCAAACTCTGGTTATATATTTCCACAGTTTGGTCATGGGTGGAATGATGTGTGTGGAGAACATGATGATATAATGTCTTATGGATATTGGGACAATTTTCATAGTAATTCGTTACTTACTTGTGGACAAATTCTTGGCGATGCATCTAGAAATATACCAGAAGATATTGCAGGGAATCGACAAATTACGGATACTGCATATGCAATTAACAGAGTGAGATATGATGTATCTCTTATTAACGATGACAATAAATATAAGCCTGAAGCGGCTGCAAGAGTTATAGAAAGATTGGATAGACCAATCATCATAGATTAGGAGTTTAAAATGGGCGGTGACTTACAATTGGCACTTGATGTGATATCAATACTTGCAGTGTTAGGTGTTTCTATAGGAATATTTCTTAGTATCGTATTTGGTTTTATTAAGTTTGGTTTCCAGTATTCTTTATGGATTGTTCTTGCATCTTTGGTAATATGGTATATAACTTGATGCAAATCTGACAAAAGAAGATCTTCTTTTAGCTAAATGTTATAAATGGCAGTATTAATTACTGCCTTTTTTTGGCCTAGAATGAATCAAAATCATAAATAGGGGTGAGAGGATTCTTTTATGGACTTTTTATCTTTAGTAGCCGATGTTGGATTTCCAATTGCCTCTGCTCTCGCAGGGGGATTTTTTGTTTTCTTGACATTAAAATTTATTCTTGCTGGTGTTTTAGATAATATCAAAACACAAAGGGGATTTGTACAATCTTTAGATAATAGAGTAAAGACCATGAATAATGAACTCTTGCGAATTGATATACTAATGTGTAGATCATTCAACATTCCATTATTGCCTGCAGATCTTAATAGAATCGCAAGAGCTGATGGACAAACAGATGCGAGGAAAGATTAATGCTTTGGAAAGACTTACTATTAATTAAATTTAAAGACGGATTTAGAATTACATCGGCAAAAGATCCAGATGATAAATTTTTTGTTCTTGATGATGTTGAGTTGCAGATTGGCGATTTATACCAAGTTGGGCCTAACGGTTATTTCGAAAAAATTGGAAGTGTTGCAGAGGATACTACGACATGATTTGGTTGGAATATGTCATCGAGCAAGCTGGAAGGAACTTTAAAGTTCGTGGTGAATGGGAAGGTGAACTTATGGGAATAGATGCAGACGGAAGTGAGAAAGAACACTTTCTGTATAAGCCTGGAGACCTTTTTCGTGTGAACGAAAAGGGTTGGTTATGTCATATCTCTGGCGATGATGGTGTAAATAGAGAGTAAAATGGAACTAGAATTAGGAACATTAATAGGACAATATGGGTTTCCTATCATAGCTGCATTTGGACTAGGATATTTCATATACTATATCTGGCATTGGGTAACAGAAGAGGTAGATCCTGTTATCGAAGAATCGCATATGACTCTGATAGCACTAATCGATAGGGTTAGAATGTTGGACAATGATTTAATAAGATTGAACACAAAGTTAAATATGATTTTACAACAAAAGGGAGTTGTTGTCCCATCTGACGAAGAAGTAGAAGAAGTTATAAAAAAACGAAAAGAAAATTCCTAGAGGAAAACTTATGAAAAAAATACTGACAGTTATAGGTTTAATATTTGTGAGCAGTAATCTATATGCTTCTGAACTGACATGGGGGTTTAAGAATCCAGCGTTTCACTATGGAAATGGTTATTCTACTCATGTTTTGAGTGTTGAACAACTACAACATAATAGAAAAGAGGATTTGAGAAAAGAGGCAGAGGCAGAGGCTGCAAGAATTCAGAGAGAACTTGAAAATACAACTCTGGCAAAGTTTCTAAGAAATATCGAATCTAGAATTTACGCAACACTATCTAAACAGATGGTAGACGCAATGTTTGCTGATTGTGGGGATGCTTGTTCGAATACTGGAACAGCAACCATTGAAGGTTCTACTATAACTTGGGTAAAAGATACAGTTGCTGGTACTATAACACTAACTGTCATAGAAGAGGATGGAAGTGTCACTGAAATTACAATTCCAACAGGGGAGTTTGGTTTTTGATAAAATTAGTACCATTAATAATTTCTCTTTTATTTTTATCTGGATGTGCAACCCAAAAAAGTCTTGAAACTTTGTGGGATGTTAATACTTCTCCAGAACTGCAGGAGAGTCCTATTAAGGAACGTCTTGCGGCGGTTCCCCCAATTGATGGGCCAAAAATTACGATTGCTGTTTATCAGTTTTTAGATAAGACTGGACAAAGAAAATCTGCATCTAATATTGCAAGTTTAAGTTCTGCAGTAACTCAAGGATCAGAGGTTTGGGTTATAAAGGCACTTCAAGATGTAGGTAATGGTACATGGTTTGAAGTTGTAGAACGTGTTGGTATGGACAATTTAATAAAAGAAAGACAATTGATTAGACAAACAAGAGATGTCTATGACAAAGATCGGCCAGGAGGCCCAGAACCACTAAGTCCTATGATTTTTGCAGGACTTATCCTTGAGGGGGGAGTGGTTGGTTATGATTCAAATACGGCGACAGGCGGTGTCGGCGCTAGATACTTAGGAGTTGGCGCACAAACAGAATATAGAATAGATACTGTTACTGTGGTTATGCGACTAGTAAGTGTTAGTACAGGTAAGGTGTTGATGAGTATCGCAACGGATAAAACCATTGCAAGTTATCGAAGTGGAGCAGATATATTTAAATTTTTAGATCTTGGTACAAAACTCGTAGAAACTGAAACCGGCTTTTCATCGAATGAACCTGTTAATTATGCTGTCAGAGCAGCAATAGAACAGGGCGTGATCGAGTTAGTTTATGGTGGAGTAAGAAAACAACTCTGGAAAATGGAATTAAATCAAGAGGACTAATATGTTTAAAAAAATACTAATAATTTTTGCACTTCTGTACACTATTCCAGTATACGCTAATGAAATCTACATTACACAATCTGGCGATGATCTGGACTTAGATATTGTACAAGATGGACAAGACAATAAAATTGGTGATTCGACTACTGATATGATACTGCAAGGCGATACAATGACATTTGATATTACCCAAACGGGCAATTTCAATGAAATTGACGCTGTAATTAAAGGTAATACTTATACAGGAACATGGGTATTTACTGGAGATACAAATACAGTGGACTTGACTTGTGATACTACTTCGGGTGTAAACTGTGAAACTGTTACTTTAGATATTACGACAACTGGGGATAATAACCAATTTCAGATGTATATCGGCGAGAACAATGACGCAGAAAATTTAGTTGCAGATTTCACAATTACTGGTGACGGTAATGTAATCGATTTAGTACAGGACGGAACAGAGGCAGATATCACTGTTACAGTTGATTCTTCTTCAAGTCTTGCATCTGGTACAATCACACATGCAACTACAGGACTTTCTACAAGTGCGCCAGGAAACTACATTGATATAGATCAAACTGGAAATGGGGATATTAACGGACACAGTATTACATTAGACATTACTGGTGGTGGTGGAAATTTTAAAATTTCCCAATCAGGAATTTATGATAACTTAATTGACGCCACTTTTTCTGGTGATAACGCAGACGTTAATATAACACAACGAGACTGATGTTTAGGTACATCTTCTTATTACTCTTAGTGTTATGTTTTCCACATAACCTATATGGTGCTGCAGGGACTATAACTGACCTGAGTGGAAGTGGAGTATTGGAAAGAGATACTGATGTTATTATTGGTGATTACGGCATAGGCGTTGAGTCTATGGATGTCGCAGTTACTGAAAGTGGTAAGATGCGAATAGATTTCATTGATAATACTAGAGTAGATTTGACAGAACATACCAGACTATTAATAGATGAATTTGTTTATGACCCCAATAGTGGAACTGGTTCTCTTGGATTGAGGGCTACATTAGGCACTATTCGTTACGCAAGTGGTAAAATCGCCACAAACAGTAGACAAAGAGTTAACATCAGAACTCCAAGTGCAAAGATTAGTGTAAGGGGTACTGATTTTATTATGGTTGTTGATGAAATTGGCGGCAGTATGATTACATTACTGCCAAGTTGTGATATAGATGGTTATTGTGTCACTGGTGAAATTTTGGTTGAAACTGATACAGGGTTTGTTATAATGACTCAGGCCTTTCAATCTACTATCGTAAAAAGTATGTGGTCGAAACCATTACCGCCAATTACACTAGATATATCTGAAGGCGATATTAATAATTTATTAATGTTAAGAAAAAAGTCACCTTATGAGGAAGAAGAACAAGAAATTATGAGGAAGGCCAGAAAAATGTTTGATTTTCTGGATATAGATTTTCTTGAATTTGATGATTTAGATCAAGATGCATTAACTGATGATATTAAAAATATATGGGTAACTGAATTGCACGATTCTAATTATTATCTACAAGAACTATTACACGACATGTTAGATCAGTTAAATTTGGCACTTGCAGAAATATTTAGAGATGAATTAGATAAACAGAACGAAGAATTTTTTGCACAAAGAGTTTATGGGTATGATGAAACGACAAGAATCACCATAGAAGATCTTAATCCTATGTGGAGAATTATAAGAGAAGATGCTGGTGTTACTCAAAGACTAGATTTGAAACTGCATCAAGAAAACGGATACACAATAAACATGGAGCAAGGAGATGAAGCAGTATACGATTACCGCCTTGGTGTTGGTACTAACACTATCGATATCATCCAAAGCCAGTAGTAATGAAATTTACATTACTCAAAGTGGAGACAATCTTACTTTGGATATTCAACAGCGCAGTGAAAACAATTATATCAATCTAAGTTCTACAGGGCCAAATAATGACATTACTATACGGCAAGGTATCCACGATGATAACACATATGATGGTGACGAAACTGGTGGGCATGAGGCATATTGGACTGTAACGGGCGATGGAAATACAGTTGCAAGTTATCAAACAGATACCAATAGAGGTGGTGGCGGTGGTGCAGCACACCACTTAGCAAATATAGTAAATGGTGATAGTAATACAGTAGAACATATACAAATGGGTAAGGCTGGACATGATGGTTTTGTAGAGATACAGGGCGACAGCAACACAGTAGATCTGTATCAAAGAGGTAATGGTGGGCAAAAATGGGCAGACATCGTGCTAACAGGTGATGGTCACACAGTAGATGTTGAACAACTAGGCAGTCAAAGTGCAACAGCGGCAATAGATTTAACTAATTCTGGGGGCGCATATACCTTAAACTTGACTCAAAATGTAACTTCATCTCCAGGCTCTTATAGTGTTACAGGATATTGTACAAATTCGGCGGGATGCTCGGTAACTATAAACGGAAACAATTGAGGTTGTTTTTTTTATAAATATGTTTCGTGATTATATCAATCACATGTATCATTTCATACTTGGAGGCTATAATGACTACAGCAGTTGCGTTCGAGCGGGCTGCGAAGATCATTGATACAAAGTTTGAAGAAGTGAAACAGAATGAACAAGTGTGTAAATTCTGCGAATTACTACAAATGATGAGTTTAATGACTTTGCCTTTCGCTATTCCTTACTTCATAATTTATTGGAGTTACAACTAAAAACAAGACCCGCTTAATGCGGGTTTTTGTTTATAAATAGTTACGAAATGAGGTACTAATGGAGACTTTAGCGGGATATTTATTTTTCGTAACTTTAATAATTGTAAACACATCATTGCATGTGTTTATTTGGAAGTCATTGGATGGAGAATTACCAGAATGAAAAAACTCTTACTGTCTCCCATATGGAGTATTATTATACTTCTTTTATGTACTTACGGATACTATACAAATCCAAATTTATTAGAAAGTTTAAGACTTAGATACTTCGATAGTCTTATAGTCAATCAACCAATCCAAGAAAATAATATCTACACAGTCAATATTGATGATGCAACTATCAATCAATATGGACAATGGCCATTTCCAAGAAACATATATGCAGATATAATTAAAGACCTGTACGACAGAGGTGCAGGATTAGTTGTGTTTAATGTACTCATGAGTGAAAATGATAGATTTGAACAGGACGAAGTTCTGTCAAGAACAATGATGGAAAATCCAGTCATTCTGAGTATTATAGGATCTGAGGAGAATAAAAATGAACCGATCAACCCTGGCGCTGGAATTATTAATTCTGAGTTTATGCATCTCATTCCAAGTGTATCTGGCATCACATCTAATATTGAATTACTTGAAACTTATGCACTTGGTTCAGGGATAGTTGATACTTATCCAGAAATTGATGGTGTTACACGAAGAGCTCCACTAGTTTTTGAGTCTGGTGGTGTCTTATATCCTAGTTTGACGATGGAAGTATTGAGAGTACTTGCCGGCGACAAATCCTTCCAAATTAAGTTATCACCATTAGGGGTAGATAAACTTAGAATACCACAATATGGGCCTATCCAAACAAATGAATTGGGAGAAGTTTGGATTGATTGGTCGCAGGGATACAGAAGTGCGAGTGTTGTAGATTTGCCAGATAGTTTTGACGGTGCGGTTGTATTTGTTGGAGTTAGTGCATCTGGAGTCACACAACCAATTTCTACTGCGAAAGGTGGAGTGTGGCCACACGAAATACAGGCAGCGATGTTAGGAACTGTTTTCAATGAGTCCAATATAGTAAGACATCCAGACGCAAAGGCGTGGGGTGAAATTACTGCATTAGTGGCCGCAGGACTTCTTATTATATTATTATCAAAGTGGACATATATTGGTTTAGGGTTTTATGCTGTATCTGTAGTGGGGTTTGTTGGTGGGTCGATATATGCATTTAGAACAGAGAATCTACTTATCGATGGTGCTACTATTTCTGCAATTTTATTATTAGTTGGACTTAGTAGATATGTTGTAAAGTTTTTGGATGAGTTCTTACAGAAACAGGCTATCAAGAAACAATTTGAAGGTTATGCATCACCGGCAGTGGTTAAAATTTTACAAGAAAATCCAGACCTTGTAAAGAAAGGTACAAAAAGAGAGATTAGTATTTGTTTTTCTGATTTGAGAGGATTCACTCCATTAGGAGAATCTTTTGGTGATGATGTGCAGGGACTGACGGAAATAATGAACGGATACATGGATGCTATTACAGAACCAGTCTTAAAAAATAACGGAATGATAATTAAGTATATTGGTGATGCATCTATGCATATTCATAACGCACCAGTTGATGATGAATCACATGCACATACATCTGTAAGAACAGGATTAGAAATGTTGAAGGCGGTTGAGAAATTTAATGATAGACTTGTTGCAGATGGAAGACCACCAGTTGGTATGGGTGCTGGTATTAATACTGGTGTTGGTTATATTGGAGAGATGGGTTCGACTAAAAGATATAGTTATGATGTTCTTGGTGATTCGGTTTCTACTACTGCACGATTAGAGGGACAGTGTAAGGCATATGGTGTACTGTTGATCATCGGCCCAGAAACATATAGAAGAACTAAAGAAGATTTCTTTTATTTAAAATTGGACGACCTTGCGGTAAAAGGAAAAAGTATTGGTTTGCCGATCTACACAGTTTTAGATGGTGAAAATGCCGATTGGTCAAAGTATAAATTAGTACATAGAAATATGTTAAAGTTTTATAGAAAAAAACAGTTCGACAAGGCCATAGAACTGTGCAAGTTATTGAAAGGACAATTTGATGGCAAAATGGATGGATATTACGATATGTGGATGGAACGTTGTGATTTCATGTCAACGCAAGATCTCCCAGAAGATTGGGACGGAATTTTTAGAGCAACAACGAAGTGAACCAGCCTATGGACTTCAAGAAAGAACAGAAGATATTAAACGAAAAGTTGCAGAACTTAGAAAAGGACTCACTGAAACAGACTATATTCATTCCTTACGGCGGCAGCAATCTATTGAAGTGGAAAAGAGCAACGAAAAAAAGGACACCAGTAGTGAAATGGACTCGTTGCGAGAAAAACTAAGAAAGAAGAATAAATGACGAAAGTATTATCAATTACAGAAAGTGCAAAGACCCACTTACTAAATATCCTAATCAAAAACGATGAAACACATATAATGTTTGGAATGCAAGGTGGTGGATGTGCTGGATTTGAGTACTTTTGGAAACTTGGTAGTGAAGAACCCATAAAAGACTTAGATGAAATTATAGAATTATCAGATGGTAAAGTCTTTGTAGTAGATAGTCATAGTTTAATGTATATATTAGGTAGTACTATTGACTATCAAGAAAGTCTAGCAGGCAGTATGTTAGTAGTAGATAATCCACAAGCAAAGAGTTCTTGTGGATGTGGTGTTAGTGTAAATATTTAATATTTTTTTAAAAAAAATTATAAGTCCCTGTTTTTCAAGGACTTTTTTTTGATCTTTTTTCTTCAAAAAGCTTGACATTTGGGTTCAAATACCTTATATTATATATGTAAGGTTGATAAAGGAATGATGATGTATTGCGTAATTCTAGAAGAAGAAGAAGTAAACAGAATTCCATATGGTGGGTGCCATGGCCCAAAACCAAAATACAAAAAATATGGAACATATCACTCAAGTGAGGGTTCTAGTTGGTATATTGCACAGGTTGAAAATAATGCACCAGCAATGAGTGAAAAATTGTGGAAAATTCGTGAACAACTATCTATCGCCGAAAAAAGACTTTTTGATACAATCATCTCTATGGAAGAATTTCCAGAATATGAACCACCTATGCGTAAGCATGGCATCAATGATAAGAACATGGTTGTAGAGTTGTGTGAAATAATGAGGCAAGATACACCATCATCAATGTCTTCTTGGTTGTCAGTTCTTAGAAAAAAGATTGATAAAAGTGATTTAGTTGCATAAAGTGCTTGACATTTCATTGCGAATCACTTATATTATATATGTAAGATTAATAAAGGAATGATGATGTACAAAGTGATATACAAAATCTACGGAAAGTACTCCCATGTCTATTCATTTGAATCGTATGAACAGGCAAAAAAGTTCTTTCACAAGATCCGCAAATCTCCCAAAGTAACATATGCAGAATTGGATGTATCATAATGAATGTGATGTTCGAAGAGTTGGAAATTGGTGCCCCTATCATTACTGATTATGGGTACTGGACAGTGAATGGTGAAGTAACATCTCTTCATACCGATGCGGATGGTGACGAATTAGTTACTGTCATGTATGAAGATGGTGCAGTTAAAGTTTATCGTAAAGAGGAAATACAATAATGCAAGTTGCAGTAATACATACCGCCTTTGAAGATGCGCCACAAACAGTAGCGTTTGTAGAAGTTGGTAAACGAACAGGTACAGAAGCGCTTGAGTATGCGTATCGTTGGACTAACAATGTAATGGGTTCTTGGAGTATCAAAGAACAGTTTCTTGGAGGAGAAAAAAATGGAGATTACAATGATGATGTTACTGTCATGGCTCCTCTACATTGGAGTGAACGACACCAGACTCACATGGGATTGCGTTCAACCAGTGTTGGTGACCAGATGTTGATGGGTACTACAAAGTACCGTGTTGCTCCAGTTGGATTTGAGGAAATCTAACTGTGGAAATTTTAGAGACAATTTTCTCTATTTTCTTAGTGATTGTCATGGGATTCTTTGCATACATGAGTGCTCATGTTGTTGAAGAGAAAAAAAGAGGGAAAAGAATCCCTCTTCCATGGGAAAAAGATTTTCGAAAAAAAGATCAAAAAAAATCATAAGTCATTGATTTTAAACGATTCTTTTTTGAAGAAAAAGCTTGACATTTGGTTCGAAAACCCTTATATTATACATGTAAGGTTGATAAAAAAGGATTCGTTATGACAGTTACTCCAGAACTCAAATCTTTCATGGAAGCAGTTTGGACTGCTTCAACAATCTCAGGAAACACGGTTGTTGACCGCCGTGTTAAATTCGGTTCACACCCCGATATTCAATTTACTGTTGAACTCCCTAATGGGGAGATCGATTTCGTATCTGCTTTCGACATGTTCGAAAATAATGTGGAGTTTGTATAATGTTAAGTCAATTACCTTTTGAACGTCAAATGCAATATTGGGATGGTGTAAAGGATGCAAATGACTTCACTGCTCGTTGGAGTATTTACGACCATATCAATAGTTGTAATGAAAAGATGCCTCTCAGAGCCAAGACTCGTTATGTTCTTTATGAAGGACTGGAAGTTAAGGTTGAAGGAAATACTTGGTTAGATTTATATCGTGCTGCCAATGAGGCAGTTGAAAAATCTGGTGATACCCATCATATCTTCATTGAAAATTTTGATATGACAGATGATGGAAATTTAGAACTTTTTTGTGGGAGTTAATACATGACTTTTGGTATGTTTGAAGAAGTTGAGGTTTTAGAAAATGCAATCATTGCATTTAAAGAAGGTGCAAGTGACGAAAAACGCATGGCACTTACTACTCTGGAAAACCTTCTTAATCAAAAATTGGTAGAGGTAGAAGCATATGATGCTTGGGTTGAAGAACAGTCCCTGATCTATCTTGATGGTATCGGAGAAGGAATGGTGCGATGAGTATTATCGAAAAAACACTAGAAGAAATGGTATACGATGATATCCAAGAATGGATTACTAAGAAGTATAGCCATTTTAATAAAGATCTTTTCGAAGATTACGTCATTGAATATTGGGAAGATTATTTTTCGTCAAATAGTGAAAAAATGCTTGACAACTTCGACCCAATTCGTTATGATAATAATGAAGACCCGATTGATTACTAGGAGAAAGTTATGACAGAACTTCAACAATACATCGAAACCGAAAATGCCAAGTGGGTTGCAGAGTGTCAGGCCGATGGTGCAGAGTGGTATACTACCACTGTTACCGATCCTGCACATTGGGCGGAGATGGGCGTGTTTACTGTTGAAGATTATAAGAGGCATCAAGTAGTTGGTTATATCTCAGATGCACATAAAGATGCATATGGTTTCCGGCCTCGTGGCTACGACTGGGACGCCATGACTATGGATGAACTTAATCAGTGGGCTGATGAGTTATCCGAAGAGGTTGCTCGTGAAGTTGAGCGTGATGAGGCTCGTAAGTCTAAGGCTTTGGCCGAGTTTAAATCTCTAGTGCAGAATACAATTGAGATGGGTGCTGGTGATGAAGAAACTGCACTTCGTTGGTTAACTCAAAGTGAAGAGTTTTATCATTCGCAAGATGTGGAACATTGGGTATACAACCAAGGTATTCTGTTTACAGACTATGGTCGTGAACTGGTAAACCGTCTTCTCGATGTGGTTTCATATAAGGAATATGATGCCGCATAAATATTAGATGGGTATTCCCCCTATAGAGAGGTATCAAGATGTTCAAAAGAGCAGTATTAGCGTTACCCCTGCTCTTTATGACAGCAGGGATTGCAAACGGACAAGAGATTCAACCAACACCGAGGCCAACACCAACACCATTAGTAACCATGCATGGTTGTGATACTGAATCAAATTATCTATTCGAATTGGTTCAAAACAAATATGGAGAACTCCCACTAGGTAGTTCAATATCAACTATAAGACTATTAAATGGACAGTGGATTAAAGTTGAGACTTTTTGGTTAATGAATCCAGAGAAAGGTTCATATAGTGTTATTGCGGTATTTCCAAATGGATATGGTTGTCTCATACTAAATGGTAATAATTTTGTGCCATATAAAAATGTAAAGAAGGGAGACCCTAGTTAATGGTTGACAATATCCGGCGAGAATCTTATTGGGATTATATGGGCCGCCGTCTTAGAGAAGAACGGGCGAAAGAAGAAGAGTTGAAGTCAGTACAATTAGAAGAAGACGATGAAGGAAACCTTGTACTGCCCCTACCTACTGAATTACTAAATCAGATGGGTTGGGATATTGGTGATGATTTAATATGGGAAGAGGCACATCATGGCGCTTACACAATTCGGAAGAAAAATTAAAAATACTGCAACTATTGCATTAAATGGACTTATAGTTGTTAGTATGCTCTCAGTCGCATCCGCAGCGACACACATGGACGAAAAAACAGAGATGACTGTTGATGATATTGCATCCATTCAGTGTCTTGCACTTAATATATATTGGGAAACACGGGCAGTTTCACTCGCTGATGCAATGGCTGTCAGTGATGTTGTCCAAAACAGAGTAAATCATAAACATTTTCCAGACACAATTTGTGATGTTATTTATCAAGGTGAAAAAAAACCATCTTGGAAAAATCCTGATAAAATGGTAATGGTTCGAAATCGTTGTCAGTTCTCTTGGTATTGTGATGGAAAATCTGATGTTCCAAGTGATATCACTGCATGGGATCGCTCTAGAAAATTTGCAAGAGATTTTTATCTTGGTTCATATCGTGGATTGACTGAGGGTGCGACTCACTATCACGCTACCTATGTGAAACCATATTGGTCAACTAAAAAAGATCGTATTGGACGTATTGGTTCTCATATATTTTATCGGGCAAAATGGTAATAAATATGAATGAGGAGACTATTATGGAATTTAGAGTCGATAACATACCAAAAAAATATCATGGTATAATGGACGAATTGTGGAGTTGTACATCACAACCTGAATTACAAATATATTTGACTTCATGTTCGCCGGAAAAAAGACAAATTGCGGAAACTCTAATGGAGTTAGTTAGGATAGAAATATTAGATAACCATTTTGAAAAAAATAGAGATCGGTTAATAGATCCCAATGAATTTAATGATATGATGAATCGGATTACGAGTAAGAATAAGAATTAAAGACAAAGGGATGTAAATTTCTACATCCCTTTTTTTATGCACAATGTGCAGTTTATACAGGGAGAAAAAAATGAAAACACGAAAAATATCTACCTATTACGCTGATAATCAAAAAGGATATGCAGAAGTGCATATCGATTTTGTACAAAATATCAATCTTATCAAATATTTTGACAATGAAGGATTGTTATTTTTCACAGAAGATTTTCCGCAAAAATCTATAAACTATGTAGAGGATGCTGCAGAAAATTGGGCACTTGGAATTAAAAAACTTGGAGAAGAATTAAATGTATAAACTAAAAGATAGAGTTGGTGTTGCAAGAAGGGCAAAAAAACATGGATTGCATAACACTAAACGCAGAAAACATCGGCTTGCGTTAAAAGTTGCTGAAAACAACCAAAAATTGCAAGAAAGGCGGATTAGAAAAATGATCGCTCATGCAATGAGAACTCAGGGAATGCAAATGGCACCGCAACCATCCGCTAAAATTAATATGGTGGAAACTGACGGTTCTGAGACACAAATTGAAAAGGAAGTATTTGTCAATCCAGAAAACCTTGACGAAACTATAGTGGAAGATGCTGAAGTTGTCGTTGATGAGGATGAACAAGAACCAGAAAAGTATCCAGAAAACGGTATGTAATGAAACAACAATCTGTAAAGGATCTGTTAAACATCTATGAAGGTTTTCAGTTCTTAGAAAATACTCCAGTTTTTGTTGGTAAACTTCCAACTGCGATACACCAAGAATTACTGGAGTGGAGTGAACATTGTAGAAAGTTTAAAGATCATGAGTTAAGTATATTATTAGAACATGTTAATGCTGGACTAAACAGCTATCAAATTAGTGTTCCTAAACATTTACAGGAGTCTTCTTTTACACAGGCATATTTGATTACACTTGGAAAGTTGTATATTGCAAAAACATTTCCACCATTGCTAAAAAAGAGTATGGAAGAAAGGTTAGAAATTTTACGCCATAGAGTTTCTTTTTATGGAACTCAAGATCATTATGATTGGGGTGTTTGGATTAATTATGCAAATACTGGTGACATAAATCCGATGCATACTCATGTTGGACAACTATCTGGTGTTCTATATGTAAAAAATACTGAAGCTTCACCAACAAATTTTAATAATGAGGTTCAGTATAACGGTAAAGATGGTTATGTTGCAATCTTCCCCGCTGATTATGAACATGGGGTTGCAGAACATACTGGTGATGAAAGAATAACAATGTCGTTTAATTTAAGGGCCATGTTACAATAATGTTATCAACAACTCAAATAGACGATATGGTAGAACTGTTATCCACTCTAGATAATCGAACAAAGATATATCTAGGGTGTGACAGTGTTCGTTTTCTTACTAAAAAAGGAAAGAAAAAGGCCAGATACGCTGCAGTGTGTATTGTCCATATGAATGGAAACAGTGGCTGTCGGATATTCTCTAATATATCATATGAAGATGATTATGATTTAAAGAAAGACAGACCTAAAATGAGAATGTTAAACGAAGTGAGAAAGGTATGTGAATTATATACACAAGTGATACCTTTTATCGATGAGTTTGATATTGAAATACATTTGGACATTAACACAAATCCGCAATATGGTTCTAATTGTGCTGCATCAGAGGCAGCTGGTTATGTTCTTGGTATGACTGGTATTGAACCAAAGTTAAAACCAAATAGTTGGGCTGCATCTTTTGGTGCAGATGGTGTAGTAAATGGTAAAAGTAGAACAGACACACCAGAATGGGCATACGAAAGAATTTTATAAAAACATATTGACATTACATAATGTTTAGTGTAGTATAAACGTAATATTTGAATTGGAGACTTAAGTGTTCGGTAGGAAAAGAATTATCTATGACAGAGATGGCATTACACCATATATGCATCGCTGGCATTTGTTGTTTAGAGATAAAGTAGATAATTTTTCAAAGGGAAGAAAAGTTCCTTTTAACGCTTATCTACACAAAATAGTTTTATCCGATGAACCAGTTTTTCATGACCATCCATGGGATTATTTTACCATCATCCTAAAAGGTGGTTATTGGGAACACACTCCAGAAGGTAAGTTTTGGAGAGGGCCTGGACACATGAGATTTTCAAAGGCAGGAAGTCTGCACTATTTGGAAATTCCTCAAGGTGGCTCGGCATGGACACTGTTCTTTCGATTTAGTAAGAAGAAAGAATGGGGATTTATCAAAGATGGTGAATGGGTTCACTATCAAACTTATCTAAAAGAGAGAATGCAAACCCAATCAAGATTAAATACTTAAAGGAAACTAAAATGAGTTATGAAAAAAATCAAATTATCACTGTAGTGACACCTGTTGGTGAGTTTATTGGACGATTAGTTGAAGATGATGCCACTGGTATTACTCTTAGTAATCCCAGAATGATTGTGTTTGGTGAAAATCAAAACATGGGGTTCGCACATGGTATTGCTGCAACTGGTATTTCAGACCCTAAAGAAATGAAAATTCGTCATGCCGTATTCATTACAGAAGCGAATGAAGATGTCCAAAAGGCGTGGACAGAACAGACTAGTGGATTGGTTATATAATGTCGAATGAGGAAGCAGAATTAGAATATAAAAAATTTCTACTGATGTTTCCTCATCATCCAAGTCCTGTACATTATCCAAAAAGTTTTGCATACTATGTAAAACTGTACAAATTTCTAAAAGGTAAAGAAAATGTCAAATGATAATAGATATGTTGTTATGATTAATCCTTCTGATAGAGAGGATACTTGGATGTATATAACCGAAGATACTGGCAGATGTGACTTTAACATGGTGCCTGTAGTATTTGACTCATATGATGATGCTGAATCGTATGTTGTCAGTCTTGGACTTGCTGGTGGAACAGTAAAGTCTAAAATAATTCAGTATATTAATGAATAAACTTCTTGACAAAGAGGAATTATTTGTGATATACTGTCTATAGTTAACATGTGAAGTGTTAACATTTCGTAAACTTAAATGGAGAATGTAAAATATGACTAATGCAAATGTTGTGACAAAACAAGATCGAGTCCTTGAGGCTCTTCGTAGTAATGATAAAGGTTTGACTGCTGCTCAGATTGAAAACCAATTCAAGGTTGGAAATGCTCGTGCAACAGTATCTAGCCTTCGTATGAAGGGTTTTGCAATTTTTGCAAACCAGCACACTGATACTAAGGGACGCACTAAGACTTTCTATCGTCTTGGTACTCCGCCTCGTTCAGTTGTTGCTGCTGGTTATAGGGCATTGGCTGCACAAGCTGCATAATAATAAAAAACTAGGGGGGTGCAATGCCCCCCACACTTTGAGTCGATAAACTTGGTAACGACCTAAAAAAATATCCAAGTATTTGGACAGTCTATCGAATATCGAAGACGCTTATTAAAAAGGAGAATGCGATGTCAAAGCTACAATTCGCAAAAAAAACTAGATTTTTTCTGGAAACTATTACTGTTGGTGATTTACACAAACTTGCATCACCAATAAAAGATGAAGCTGGAGACAACACTTCATATGCAGTATTATCAACTGCTGCAGGATTACTTCAACGAAAACTACAAACAGATGCATGGGACAACCATCGTAGGCAGTCCTATCTCAACACTGTAATTCAAGGATTGGAATTCTTGGACAAAATTATCGTTGTGCCTGCGAACCTTCTATTGCAAGGATTAATCAACGATCACGACCGCACTATCGAAAAAGAACGAAAAACTGCTCTTGCACAGGAGATTGAAGAAATTCGAAAAGATGTTGCCGGTGGTGTTGAAAACTATATCATTGACGGACAAAACCGAATTTTAAATGCGATTGTTCCGTTTATCAACAACGAATTTCCTCTTGGTGCTACAGATATTCCAATTGTAGATGAGAATGGAAAAATTGTGGAGTTTGCACAAGGAAAACTTTATCAAGATTTGCATGAATCTCTTCAAGATGCATTTATGAATATCGAATTGTTGTACATGGTTGCAGAAGAGGGAGATATTCAAGAACTCGTAAATGCATTGATTGCGAAAAATGAAGGATACCCATGGACAGAATGGCAAAAAATGATTACACGTTTCTGGTTCTCAACGTATCGCCGTCAATTAACATCAATTCTTGAAGACAAAGTTGCAATTACTGCATTACAAAGTCTTTCTGGGAAAACATATAGTGAAGAACTTGCAGGACACGAATTGTTCTTGTCAGAAGTGTTTTACTGGATTGCGAAAGGTACACAACCATCTTCTTCAAAAATCGGTGCTCATGAACTCATGTTTTCTGGTATGGAGAATGTGACAAAATCCCAAGTAGATCAAGTAAGACGTTATCTTCGTGAATTTGCAATGGGAATGAAAACCATGACTTCTGCAAAACAGTATAACAATGTAATGGTACGAAACTACATCTATTTCCGTTATCAACTAGACAATCGAGTGTATGCGGATATTACGACCCCCCTATGGAAAATAAAAGATGTAGAAGGTTTTGTGAAAGAGTATGATGCCGCACAAAAATCAATGAGAGAAGATCCTGATGGACGCATTACTCATGATTTAAATGGGGTAAGACTACCAACACCCACAAAAGTACCGAATGGTTTCTTCTGGGCATGTTCTGAAATCAAAGATGAGTTTATTCGTTGTCGAGTAGAATTGCTCTGCAAAAAATTCATCGAAAATGAGGAACATTTGAAAAGTGACAACATCGTTATTGATGCAGCTCTTTCAATGCCAATGCCACAGAAAGAAGTCGTATGGGAAACGAACAATCGAAAAGACTCAAAAGGAAATCGTATTTCTGTTCGTGACCTAAACAACTTGGATAGAGGACACATAGTCTCTAAACATAATGGGGGATCTAACTCTACTGAGAATCTTGTTCTTCAAGACTCTGGGGAGAATAGATCAATGGGTTCTGTCAATTTGACCTGACCGCCTGTGACCGCCCTGCGGTTACGCCCGTAAAATTTTATTCCTTAAACTACGAGAAAGTGCTTGACATTGTGAAGTACTTTCTCTATAATAAGAGAGTAGTAACAAAGAAAGATCGAAAAATGCAAGGAATGATTTCAGAACTCCAAGGATATATCGCTGCGTGTGAAAGTAACATTCAGACATACAAAGAAATGGGTGATGAACGTGCGGTGGATGCTGCACAAGGAATGATTGAGAAGTTTGAAATCTACCTTCAACAGTTAGAGAGTGCAATGAAACATGAATATATTTGATTTAGAACAAGATATAATGAGTTGTTGGAATGTATGCGATGATATTGATGTCGTTACATCCAACTTCGTAGATTCCCCTGAGTGGGAAGGAATGGATTCAAAGGTACAGGATGCACTAATGAATCGTTACTTTGGTATTAAAGAATTGTATGATGTGAAGTTTCAGAAGTTATGGACAACTTTCGAAGCAGTCTGCAAAGAACACCATGAGTTACGGAAACGTGCAGAGGATGCAGAGATTGATTGGAATCATGCCCCTAGTAAACTCAATTCAGTTTCTGATGGAAGTTTGCCGTATGGATATCCTTCTTTTCAAGTTGATGCTGCAGACTTTCCAGAAGATGAAAAAATAAAGTATGATGAGTAGATGCAAGTCGTAGATGTTTTTGGTGAATCGATAGAGATTGCATGTAGGAAATGTAGTGAATGTCGAGAAAGTAAACCTCTCAATGAATTTGCTATGGATACGACATATGTTCGTAGCAAGTGCAAAGAGTGTAGAAAGAAATCAGAAGGTCAATTAAAGATCTTGAAGAAGTTGCATCCAAAACCAGATATAAGAACATATCGTTGTCCTGCCTGTCATGATAGTGTAGACGATATGAGAGAAAAGGGTTATGTGAAGTGGAGACAAGATTTCGTCTTGCATCATTGTCATAAGACAGGAAAGTTTATTGCTTGGGTTTGTCATATATGCAATACTGGTATGAGTAATCTAAGAGATGATCCTAATATCATGAGAAATGCTGCTGCATTATATTCGACAAAGAGAGAACTAAATGATTGATATAATATTTACACTTCCTACTTTTTTTATGTTATCAAGGAGTTCTAATGGACATTAAACATGCAAATGTATTTAACATTGACAAAGTAGAATCACATTATTCAAAAAAGGACGGTGTTCCTGTACAGTATGTGTGTACCACTGATCTGAGTGCAAGTGATGTGCCGGTAGATATTTACTATAGGTCTACTCCACATCCTGAGTTCGGTAATCGTTACTTTGGATTATACAACGATAGAATGAACGATAGAATGATGATTTGTAATGCTGATATTGTAGAAGACTTTGAGTTTGGTATGATAAAAGACTCAGACAATCATTGGTACTATTCGTGCAGTCATCATGACTGTATTTTCATTGATGGTAAAATGATTGATGGTGGTAGACAGTACATTCGAAGCACAGGACTAGATGGTGTGTTTAAAATTGTAGATGGTAAATTTATAGAGGTATCGAATGAGTAAAGGAAGTAAACAACGTCCACGTTCTGTAAATCAAAAAACATTTGATGATAATTGGGACAAAATCTTTAATTCTAAAAAGTCAAGGAAAGATTCATTAGATGTCTATAACGATGCCCGATTGAGTACAGTGACTGAGAAACCAGTAGATTCTAAGGAAGAGACTAAGTGAAATTTCTAAAAGAGATTACAGAGTGGGAATATCCTAATCATATCTATGCTTTTGAGAATGGACAATGTGTAGGATATATTAAACAAGGTACAAAAGAATTACTGAGATTTAATAAACCCTCTAAGCAGTTTAGTAAATCACGAAGAAAGTTCGTAGAAGTTACAATTTAACACAACTATAATCAAACTAAAATAAGAGTAATTTCGTAGTATGCTCTATATTTCACAAGGAGAAATGCTATGAAAAAACTATACCTATTTTTACCACTCATAATGGTATCATGTACAACCTCATCAGAATCTAATAGAGAATTACCAGAGTTTGACTGGATGCCGAGTTCATTACAATGGGAACATAATATAAGAAATTGTAGGAGTCAGCCACAGTGCAATCCTGCAGATTTATTTAATCGAACTGGATATATTAACACAATAGGATAAGGAGATGTATCGAATCATTACAAAGACAGAATTACTGAGTTTTCTGATAGTCGTTTTTAGTCTTTCATGGACATATATGCAGTTAATCTGAAAGAGTTATAAATAGAATTCAGAGGGAAAAAGCCATGGAAAAATTGTCAACGTTTTTAGAATACTGCAGTAGAGAAGAATGTTTAGCATTTGGAATCCTTTTAGGACTGGTATCACACTGTTTGATTATGAATTGCCTTCCAAGAATCTTCGGATTATACTAGAAAAGTACTTCCAAAATCCCACGGTTTCCCACAAAGACCCACAAAAAACCATTGAATCTGTTGCAGAAACCATAGAAATATGAAGGCTACAAAGATTTACCCCCTTGGTCTAAATCTGCAGAGCAAATTTCTGCTCGCTGCTGAGGGTTTCGAAACAAATCATAGAGAAAATCGATGATATCTGTAAGAATTATCGAAAAAATTCATGAAAAAAACTTCAGAAAATGCTTGACATAGTACTCTGGCTATGCGAAAATATGCATATTGTTTGGTTAGAGAATTCTCTGTATGGCACTGATTGTATTAGGACGTATTAAAGACTCTGAAAAAGTATACCAATATGTAAAAGATCTAGAAAAAGATCTAGGTATTTCCCGATATTATTCCCGCCTTATTCAAATCCGTTTTCGAAAAGATTTAGATGATTGTCTTGGACTCTGTTGGGGTACTGAGAAAGTTGTCTATATCGACATCTGGAAGTCTGGGGATATGAACCAGATGATGCAGACACTCGCCCATGAAATGGTACATGCGAAACAATTTATCAAAAAGGAATTAGTTGACGGATATATGTACAAAGGCCGCAATTATTCTGCCTGTGACTACGAGACACAGCCTTGGGAGATATCTGCATATGCTCAAGAAGAAAAGTTATTTCGAAAGAACTGGAAAAAAAGTTCTTAAAACTCTCTTTTCTTATTCCAAAACAATCTAAAAAAAGTTTAAAAAACTTCATATAAATCCCCTTACAAATCAATGACTTACGACTCCAAAAAAACCCTTTACAAATCAAGTACTTGGCGCTTTACATTTGCCCTCATACATGCGATAATATGTTTTTAATGAATGGGAAAAGTGAGAGATTTGGAACGCATTGACATGAAGAAGAAATTTGCATTAGGATACTTTGATACTAAAGCAAATGATGATACTTGGGTTCGTTTAGGTTCTTTCTCCAAGCTACAAGTTTGGGTTGATAACTCGATGCAACATCCTGAAGGCTATCTTGAGGTTATAGTGGTAGATACCAGCGTGGTTCATGGAAGAAGTCCTCAACGAGTTAAAATCGTCCTTGAGATCAACCTATCAACAGAATGCTTCAAAGATGCTTTCCATATCAACATGACTCGGCTTGATCATCGTTATGGTGGTCGTGGTATTGCTGCTAAAGCTTACCGTTATATCATTAAGAAAATGGGAATTACTTTACAAGCTGGCACGGCTCAGTCGAAAGGCGGCCGAAAGATTTGGTTTGATCTTGCTCAATCTAATGATCTTGAAGTATATACTAGGTCAAAACGTGGTATGCCTTTTGTCGTTGGTATTGACGAAGAGAAACGTGAAATATGGCATCCTACTAAAGAAATATACGATGGAATGAAGGAGATGTTTGTCTTCGCACGAGCTGCATAGATGAAAAACGGGAATATAATGTATTCCAGTATTTCGCTTGTTTTATTCCAAAAAGTACTCTATAATATGTTTTTAAAATGAAGAAAAGAGAGAAAAAATGACTGACCATATTACTGACTTTGAAACCTACTCTGAGTATGTTGCTGATCGTGCGGCCAAAAGACATGGGGTTGTTTCTGAGTTTTTGTTTGACGCATTGAAGAATGCAGAAATATGGGATGTAGTGACAGAAGTGACTAATCCTGAGATTAAGCTTGACCCTAGTAAACCCGCTTACATTGTGAGGATTGTATAAAAAAACTTAAAAAAAACTTAAAATAATTTAAAAAAGTGCTTGACTTCTTCTTGACAAGCTGTTATATTAACTATGCTGATGATGATTCAGATAAATTTAAATGTTCTTAGAAAGGTAAATGTATGACTCATGAAATATGGATAGATGCTGAAGCTATGAAAGGTGTTCCTGATAGTTTCTCTGATGTTTTCTCTGAGAGAATTGATGAGATCTTAGGGCCAATGAATGTAAAGTCTTGTCCTTGTGATACTTGTCCTCTAGCTGCCACATGTATGGTAAATGAGACTGAGTGTTCAGCCTTTCGTAACTGGTGTTCAACTGGAGACTATTGGGATACTGATGGTTGGGATATGAAAACCGTTGTAGACAAGAAGACAAAAAAGAAGTCTTCTGAGAAATACTGGAGAGTTTCTGATGTTGGACGCTTAGTGAGAACTATGGGTTAATAGGAGAGTTAGATATGAATACTGTCTTTGATATGCAGAGACAATCCATTCTGTCAGAAGCCTTTGATGAATTGACAAATGGTATGGAGAATTGGAAAGATCCTATAGAGAATGTTAGAATATTCTCAAAGGATTTCGACATCATGAATGAAGCCTGTATTCATTTTACAGGTAGTGAATTGAGAATAATGAGTAGTGAAGATGAGTATGTGACTGTGAGTGCTGATGGCTATTACTTGACCATTGGTGCATGATATTTTACCTAAGTAGTATTAGGAACTGACTGAAATATCTCCTTAGATAATGGTAACTTGCCCTTAGAGAGTCTGCAAGGATTCTCTAAGGGTTTTTTTATTTGTCATCTTTCGAAAATACTTAGAGTGTAACTTTAAATTTATGGGACTCCTAGAAAATCTTGCGGGAATGATATAGTCACCCGACACGCCTCTAAAAAGTCTGCAAGTTTTCTAAAAGGTGTTTTTCAAAAATTTTTTTTGAGGGCAAAATATCTAAATACCTTTATGGAGAAAAAAGAAGCATATCGCCTGTTCTGGTTAGTCAAGGGGCATCTTAACGCCCCTCATAATACTATCATGGATTCTGCAGATGGATATTTTAAGAGAGTCTGGTATGATTATGCAGGAGAAGACATGGAGATATGGTTAGAGGGATTTGAAGATGCTTGGAGAAAGGTACAAGATTAATGTGGACATTAGTGTTTATAATCTTAATGGAAAACGAAGTAGTCGCAACAAACGTAGGGACATACAATACAATGTATGAATGTTTTGCAAACAGAGAACAACTCGCAATTACAGCTGGTGGAGAAAAAGGATACTATCCTTTAGACATGCAGGGTATCTGTATTCAGAGAGAAGGAAAAGAATAATTCGATGTCTGAACTCACAGCGTTCCTAATACTTTTTGTTCCCATAGTTTGGTGGGTTTGGTGGATGAATAAAGATAAACCTAAAGTTAAACTGGATTTTGGCCCAGAAAAACCTGATAAAATGATTAGTTGGGATGGAGCCTTTTACATACTCTGGAATTGGAAAAGTTATCTTGCAAAAACTGTATGGTTAGGCGCAATTCCATTTCTTTGGTATTCGGAGGGTTTTGGTTCAGCATTTGTATGGTCATTCTTTGGAGGTCTTTTAATAGTTCTTGGAAAATTTTGGGAGTTGTTTGAGAGATGAGAATTGTTTACATTCACGGTGCAACTGCAACTGAAAGAACCTTTGCGTTTATTCAAAAGAACATTAATGCAAAGAATCCAATATACCTTAACTACAATTCCAAGGATGCAACTGCAAAAGAGAACCTAGACTTTCTAAAGGAAACGTTGAGAGAACAAATGCGTCCTAATGACAAGTTATTTTATATTATGCATTCTCTAGGAGGCATCTACGGAATTTATTTACAGGAAGAATTTGCATACAACTCTTCGTTTGCGGTTTCGCTTGCAACTCCTTTCAATGGTTCAGAAGTTGCAAACTGGGGAAGATGGATCGCACCACAATATCAATTGTTTGCAGATATCGTTCCTAACAGTCGATTTATCACAGAGTCACGAAAGATTAAGATTGTAATTCCATGGAAACAGGTGATTACAACAACTGGAGATGTTCCTTTAATAGCAGGAAAGAATGATGGCGTAGTCACAATGGAATCAATGATGAGTCGAGATGATGTTGACTATTATGCAATTGACCGTAATCACTATGAGATTGTTCAGTCTAAAAGAACTGTCAGTTTGATTTCGGATTGTTTAAAGGGAATTCGAAAGTGATGGTGGAAGTTTCATCTCAAATTTCTCAATTTTTTCTTTGAGTTCTTTCTCTTGTTTCTTTGCGAGATAGAGTGCCATTTCTAGTGAATTGATTTTATCATGAGCACTATTCAAAGATTCTTCTAAGACTCGCATTCTTTCCAGTGTTCTATTTGGGGTTCCTTCAGACATTTTCTATTGACTCCTGAGTTATTCTATAGTAATATGTATAAATAGAAACGAGTCAAAAAATTGGTCAAATCGGTCTGGTCAAAGTCTTTAATATAATATGAAAGGAAATGTGAAAATGGGATGGTGGAATAAACTAGCTCAAGAACAACAGAGTGAATGTAAGTATGATGAACGTCATGGAGGCCCTTACGATAGAGGAAGTGCGGATAGTTATTATCGAAGAGGGTTTCAGCCTCATTACTTTGTAGGAGCTACTTATCAATCGAATGCTGTAACGATTGAGAATATGACGCCCGAAGAAATCATGGCCTACAAAGCAGGATATGACGATAACGAAGAAGACGGAAACTTCAAAGATTGGGGTTAAAGTGCTTGACAAACTTCTAATTAGATCGTATAATGTATGTAACAGTTAGGCAAAAGGACACAGTACATGGCATATTACACCTACACCAAAGATCCAATAGGTTGCTTCGTAGAGAAGGAAGTGGGTAATTACTTTGAATATTCACTCAACGATGATCCGTTCAACTTCTGCGAAGACTTTCCGCACAAGGTTTGGGTAGGTGGCAAAGACGTATGCGGTATGACTGGTTATCGTTATGCAATAGTCAAGAAGACTGTAGCCTACATCTGCGTAGACGAAGATGAATACGGACTGCCTGTGCTGGAAAAATGGCAACTCAAAAAGAATACAGAGTATGCAATATAGTGAAATAACGAAAGGATTAAATTATGATTCGCTTTATGATTGGAATGTTGTTAGTTTTTGGTTCTGTTGGTGGACTTGAACAGGATACTGCGACCTTTACGGAAGCAATTCTCGGTTCACTTCTTGGATTGACTCTAATGTTTTGGGCACTTCCCAAACTTAATGCTCTTGCGGATGAAGAATACTAGATTATATCGAAATCTTAAAGGAGACAAAAAATGTCAATAGAAGCTTGGTTGTTAATCACTGCATTCATTTTTACTGTGTTTGGTTTCATTTGGGGCCGTGGAAACAAAGAAGAAAGTGATGTTGCAGCAATCGAAAACACTTTAGATCAACTCATCGACAAAGGATACTTGCGTTTTCGTAAAGACGATGAGGACAATATAGAACTCTTGAAATGGAATCATTTTGGAGATTAGTGTTTAGGAAAGGAACTAAATATGGATATAGTATATGGAGTCCAAATCGAAATCGATGAGGGCGAATATGAATATGTTAGAGAAGGGAATGGTTGGAAGTCAGACTCTCCCTTTCTAACATTTAACACTAAAGAAGATGCTCTTATTGAAGCTAAAAAGTGGAATACTGGAGTCGTTGTAAATTTATCGAAACTTTCATCATGGAAAAGTTAGAAAAAAGTTTATTTCATAATAAAAGAACTATTGTGAAATATAGAGAAGCATTTCAACAAGGCGCACTAGCATGCCGTGAAGGCCTTGGATTTGAAAATTGCCCTTGGGTGGATGATGATTTTCGAAAACAGGCATGGAGAGATGGTTGGGAATCTGCAATGACTTGGGTTCTGGAGAAGGCATATTCTTAAAAAATAATAAATAAAATGGAGAATATTATGCATGAAGTACAACTAGATTTGTTTAGTGACCCACCTCTACCTTATAGACGGAATGAAAATAAAGAACGTGTAGAACATCTTGAATGGATACTGACACAGATTGGTTTAAAGGTAAAGGCATATCAAGAAACTAAAGAAGATTTTGTTTTAGAAGGAATTCCTTCCTTCATAAATGATTACTTTAGTAAATATAATTAAAAAGGATAATATATGTACCTAGAATGGTGGATGATAATCACCATCGGGTTATTCTTTGTAATTGCAATCAGCAGAACTTGGAAAAAGGCACACTATGAAGGTTTCTGTATGGGCGCAACTGTCTTATTAAACACAGTGGAAAAAGTAATTCCAGAAGATTCAGTCGAGTTTCATAAAATAGTTAAAGAATTGACAAAAAAACCTGATAAAAAAATAAAAAATATTTAAATTAGAGCTTGACATTTGTATGTAGAGTACTTATATTAATAGTATAGGGAACAGTTAGAGGTTGTTATGGTAGATTTTGAAGAACTCTATGTCAAAGGTTCCACTAAAAATAAAAGAAAACTGGCAGAGTTAGCGGTAACTTTTGCTAAAAGTATTTTATTTCCTCGCCACAGAAACGTTGTTGTCGAAGTTGAACTCATTCCAGACTTAAATGGTAAAGAAGGTATCTGGGGCGATTGTATTGACGATGAGGATCGTTGGTATATTGTCCGTGTTGATTCCAAATTATCTGCAAAAGACTTTGTTGAAACAATTTTACATGAGATGGTTCATGTAAAACAGTATGTTCGTAAAGAATTAGTACAACATTCAGTCAAGCATCAGTTGTGGAAGGGTGGCCAAATCCCCTCAGAAACTAAATATGAAGAACGTCCATGGGAAATTGAAGCGTTTTCATTAGAAAAAGACTTATCTGAATCATTTATCACTACTCACGGATGGAAATTCTTAGGAGTTTAACCGAATGCATTTGGCTGAACAACAATGCCAGCAGGAAGAAGTGTTTGAAGAGATTGTAATTCAGGCCGTACAGGAGTCTGAAAGTTTGGAACAGGTAAAAAATGAGTGTTTGAAATCAAAAAAACTCGTTGAGCACTGGAGTCAAGAAGAAATTGATGAATTTATCGCAGACCTTTGGAGTGAATACTGGACAAAATACCTAACAGACTACTAAAAAATGTAAAATATTCTTGACTTTATCATAATATTACTGTATTATGTAAAGTATAGTGAACAAAAGAGGTGAAAGACATGTCGAAGATGGGTAATTATGTTGTTGGTTTGATGGAAGATGGACTTTGGGAAGAGCCAGATTATCCAGAACCCGACATCGAAGCGTATTATGAAGAATATTATACAGAAAAACTTAGTGCCTTCAAATCTGCACTAAAACAGGCTATGATGATTTACGATTGTAGCTGGATTCCCGCCCTCAGAACCATGTACCAAGTCGAAAAAAAGGATGTAGAACCGTTTGATATTCAATCGGATGCATATTGTTATAGAAAATTAGAGAGTTATCTCTACGAATGGGAATTGGGCAAGGAAAAAATTGACGAAATATGTAAAAAATTCTTCTTTAGGGCTTGACATTCGCCCTAAAAAGTATTATATTATATATGTAAGATGATGAAATAACTGATGAGGTTCTAAATTATGGCATATGTTTCCCAAGAAATGAAAAAATCACTCGCTCCTGCGATCAAATCTGTACTTAAGAAGTACGGATTCAAGGGAACGATTGGTGTTCACAATCATTCTTCTTTGGTAGTAAACATTAAGAGTGGTGTTCTTGATCTAATTGGTATCGCCAATGCAAAAAACAAAGAGATATCAGAACGCAGGAACATGCCCTACTACGCCAACGAAGGTTACTTCCAAGCAAATCCCTACCACCCAGATCAGTACGGCGAAGCTTCTCAATTCTTTGAGGAGTTGGTTGCCGCTATGAAAGGTGCTTTCTCTAAAGATGGCCCTAAGTGGTATGACAATAGTGATGCGATGATTGATTATTTCGATACTGCGTATTACTTGGACATCAATGTAGGTAAGTGGGACAAACCTTACGAATTCACAGGAGTGTAATTCATGGCTGTTCGTTCAAAAAAATACAATGAAAAAATTCATATCGATTTGGACGGGCCCCAAGGGAACGCATTTGTTCTTTTTGGAATCGCTGAAAAACTTGCCTCTATATGTGGTGTAGATTCGGAGTCCATCATACAAGATATGAAATCTGGAGATTATCTCAATCTCCTTAAAGTGTTTGAAGAGAATTTTGGACACATCGTAGTTTTGGAAACTAGTAATCAGGAGTACTTAGATGTTTTTTGTTGAAGTGAAAGAAAGATTCAGTGAAGAAAAATTCCGTTGGGAAGCTCTAACGGAAGAACAGGCATTAGATGTTGTTGCAAAACTTAAGTCTGATGGTAAATATTGGTCACTTGAAATTGGAGAAATGTAGAATGTTACTTTACATTTTTGGTTTTTTCGACTAAGTATTATAGTTAAGGAGTTCTAAATGTCGAAAATACAAGAAAAAATAAAAACTCTTATGGATACTGTACAAGAGAGTTTAGAAAGTCAGCGACATATTGAGTCGCCAGAAGAGTTTATGATTGAACTGGATAAAGTTGGACTTTACTTCAGTCACATGAATGATGAAGATCGTGATTACTATCAAGCGGCACAAATCGCTTTTGAAGAACAAAGGAAGTGGACTATTTAAAATGAAACTTGCAAATTTTGAAATGATTGAAAAGGATTACATGCCTGGCGGTTTTCAGTCATTATTATCCTTTGGTGAGCATCATCAATTGAGTGTTATTAGTGGTGAAGGTGCATATGGTTCGAAAAATGCTCCCTATGAGATCGCCGTATTCATCAATGGAGAATTTGCAAATTTGCCTGGCATTATTGAAGATGATATTAAGGGATACTTGACAGAAGATGAAGTTGATACGATCATAAAAAAACTTCATACTATTACAAAAGAAATCCCTGTTCAAGCCAATTTGATGGAGAGTTACAATGTCACAAATATCTGAAGTAAAAAATAATATAGGTAAACTTTATTCTGTTGGGTTAGATTATGATTCTGCCAAGAAACAGTTTTTTGAGTCTGCGTATGAAAAGTTTTCTAAAGAAAAGTTGGAAACAATTTTTGATGAAGAGTGGAATAGATACGAACACATGTATTTTGCCAATTTAAATTTCTTCAAGAAAGGAATTTAGATGGACTTGGATGAGTATGAGGAAGATATTAGATTAAATGCAGTAAGTTATAGTATTATAGCATTTAAACCTCAAACCTCAACAAAACAAGTCGGGGAAACAAAAACTTTTGAAGATGCCATAAAAATGGCATATGAAATTCATAAAGAAAATAGTTTCCGCAGTGTATTGATTTATGCAGTTAATGAGACTGGACGATTTGTTTTAAATGCCTTCGTTAGAAGTGATGATATGAAACTCAAAATAATTGGGAGTAGAAAATGAGTAATCAGCGAAGAGGAAACTGGAAACCAGCTGCAATGAATGATAGTAGTAGAATAGATGCAATGTCTTTGACTACTTTCTGTAAACATGCAAAAGTTATTTTAGAGGAACGTGGAGAAGAAGATGCTGCATTCTACTTTGGACAAGTAGAAGATTGGTTGCGTGATGGGGGAAGAATTCAAACTGGACACAATGATGTTGCCAGAATTCTTGGTGTGTAATGAAATATTTTCCAACTGATGTTTCGGATGTTCGTATTGACGATGATGAGGCAAAAATGTTCGGCATCTCTGATAGAGAACTTATTAAACATCTTTTTAAAAAGGTTGTTCTATTAGAAGAAACAGTTTATGAACTTGAGCATCAACTTAGAATTCATGAAGAATGGATAAAGTTAAGGGAAAAAAATTAAAATATATTGACAATATGTTTCATATATGGTACATTAATACTTGTATGACTATTTTATGAAACATAGAAATCTGCCCTTAGCTCAGCTGGATAGAGCAACAGCCTTCTAAGCTGTGGGTCGTAGGTTCGAATCCTACAGGGCAGGCCAATTAATATCGGGCGAGTCGGACGCTCGATTTTGTCGAGTGAGTAAAAACACGGTTAAGCCTGAAAACGACACTAAATAGAAGACTCAGGTGGGAAGTTGGAAATCCCTCACAAGAAACCAACATGATTAAACAGGGGCGGACAGTAGGAAGAGGCGACTAATGTATAAGAAAATAAAGCGGCCTGCAACCCCTCAAACTGCTAAGGTTACGAACACCTACTGTCCTTTTTATTCGGAGTTACTATAATGCAAGTATCACCAGTATCGCCAGTAAGAATTGTGAGTGAGTATGTTAGACAACTGAATGTCGGTGATAAAATTCATAACATTGTAGTAACACATAAAGATTTTGGAGGCTCTGTTAGAGTTGAAGAAGTTTATAGAACATACGATAAAACTGGAAAGATAAGAACAGTCGAACCAGTTAGTAAAGTTGATGTTGAAGTTTAGGCGGATGTCGTATAATGGTATTACCTTAGCCTTCCAAGCTAATGACAGGGGTTCGATTCCCCTCATCCGCTCCAAAAATAAAAATCCAAGGTGACGGCCTGTGGATTGTGGTGACTGAATAATCCCTTGCAAATGGGGATAAGGTAATGTCGAAGGAACTTAGCGGTTCGTCTTAGCGGATGCAGACAGGTATGAGTCAAGTTAGACAGGAAGTTTGCCAGTGACTCGTTGCAGGATCCTAACCCTGCCCACACTAATAAATTTCTAAGTACACATGAGAGTAGATGCACCTACTTTCCTGTGCATAGGACAAGGGTTTGAAAGACTGCAAGTCATGTGTATTTAAAAATTTATCGGGGTATAGCGCAGTCTGGTAGCGCATCTGCTTTGGGAGCAGAGGGTCGTTGGTTCGAATCCAGCTACCCCGACCAATTTAGGAATATTCCCAGATAGCTCAGTTGGTAGAGCAAATGACTGTTAATCATTGGGTCGGGGGTTCGAGCCCCTCTCTGGGAGCCAAATAAAGAGTAGGATACTAGTTGAGTAATTTTAGATTTATTGAAAAGAACCTAGATGTAAGTAAGATACTACAACAAGTTCTTGATAATCCAAAAGATTGGAATTATGTTAATAACTTAAAGACAGATGGAAAAGATGTCGGCGGTGATGTAGACCCATATGGATTCTTGCCTCTAGTTATGGCAGTTGTAAAGCCAGGAGAAAGTCCAAAGAATACAGAAAAAACTCAGAAGACTGAGCTTTATGATAAATATGATGAAGTTTCGAAGTGGTTAAGAAGTCAAGGAATAACACAATTATCAAGAGCTGCATTTTTTAAGTTGGGTGTTGATGAGTGGGTTGGTAAACATATAGATGAAGGATCTTACTATTTAACTAGAGATAGGTATCATCTTTCTCTACAAGGTAGTTATGATTATGAAGTTGATGGAGAATGGCATACTATTGAGCCGGGCACTTTCTTCTGGTTTGATAATAAAAAATACCATCAGGCGCATAATGTAGGTGATGTTGAAAGAATAACTTTTGTATTTGATGTTCCAAAGTCAGAAAACAATCCATAGTAAGGATACGAGATGTATAAACCTCTACCAGAAGAAGTAACAATAAAAAAATCAGGTATACACGGACTTGGCCTTTGGTGCATAAAACCGATCAAAGAAGGAACTGAGATCGGAATGTCGCATTTTTATTGGGGAGAAAATTTGCAAAGAACTCCATTAGGTGCTTTTTATAATCACTCTGACGAACCTAATATAGTAAAGATTAAAAAAGATAGTAGATTCTTTATTGTTGCCATTAGAGATATTTGGCCAGGCGAAGAGATTACATGTCAGTATACTTTTTATCAGATGTAAAGGATGTATATATATTATGAGAATGGAAACTGCGAAGAAAAATTTTGATATTGATGTTGCAGGGAATATACTTTTAAATAGTAGTCAGTCTCCCAAGGATTTGCAAATTCAAAGTGGAGATACATATGCTGCAATGATTGTTGATGGAAAGCCCATTCTAATTAAGTTGGAGTTAACTTTAAAAGAATAGGAATAGTTATGTCACTTGGATTTAGAGACAAATACCAAAACATAATTAAGAATTTAGTTCAGAATGCCGACCAGTGCAGTCAACAGTGGGTTCTTACTGGAGAACCAGAATGGCATGCTGCATATATGATGTATGTTGGAAAGGTTTGTGAATTAAAGGACTGGATTAAAGAAAGAGAAAGTGAAATAGAGAATACGCCGCTGTAGCTCAGCTGGTAGAGCAACTGATTTGTAATCAGTAGGTCGGGAGTTCGAATCTCTCTAGCGGCACCATATAGGTGTTGGATGGAAAACAAAGAAAGAAAAATAATTCTTCTAACAGATATAATAGAACAAAAGGTTCGAAAAGAAAAAGAGCTTGAATATTATCAACGAGAGTTGGAAAAATTAAATAATAAAATGTTTTTCATTCGCAAAGAAATCGACTTAACAAATCTTATAATAGATTTAATAGGGCGAGAAAAAATCATGGATATGCGTGAAGTTATTGATGACAAGAGTGTAGAAAAATTGATTGGTAATGATAGTGGCGAAGAAGACGGAAGCGAAACCTAAACGGAAAAGAAGAACAAAGGCAGAAATGGAAGCCGCCCGAGAGGCCGAGTCTCAATCCTCAAAACCAAAACAAAAGAGGAAGCGCAGACCCAAAGCAGAGATAGAGGCCGCTCGGGCAGCATCATTACCACCAGAACCCAAGTGGTATGAGATTGGGTATAAGGGCCCAAAACCGCCCCCACCAAAACCAAAAAAGAAACCTCGTTCATATTCCCCACCCCCACCAAGACAAAAGTTCGATACTAGTTTAATCGACAAACAAATAAAATTCCCTGGCGGCGCCAAGTACGCAATTACTAAGGAAACAAAACATGGTAGACATGTATTGTCTTGGGGAATGGGTGATTGGAGTATATTATATAATGCAAGATATAATAATACTGAAAAACATTGGCAATTTTATCTTGACTTATACAAAAGAACGTGCGATAATGGTAAAAATGAAAAAACAAAAAAGGTGAAAAATAATGGTACAGCAAATGCAACAACAAAGTCCAGTGTCAAATCTGGACGCACCAACACTAAAGGCAATCCTACAAGAAAAAGCACAACGAGTGGTGTTCGAAAAGGCAGACGGAACTCTAAGAGTAATGCATTGCACGACAAACCCGAAGATCGTGCCGTGGCCTGATAATCCAGTAGAAGCAGAAGGCTCAGTTCAAAAAGAAAAAGATCCAAACCTTATTGTTGTTTGGGATTTAGAAAAAGATGGATGGAGATCATTTCGATTTGAAAGACTCAGAGAATATGGAGATTTAGAATAATGGGTGGTAAGTCAAAGGGAAAAAATTACACCTCTAAGGGCGAACGGCGAAGTGTATCACGGCAGAATAGAACCAAAAACCCAAAGGGTACTCTTGTACACGCAATTCGTCAAAGAGAGGCATGGCAACAAGGTAAGAATGTAGTTCTTACAATTCCAAATCCAAATACTTCAGAAACCAATAAACCTTTCATAAAGGTTAAGGCGAGTGAGGTATGGGGAGATTTTAGAAATCAAAGAAAATTTATGATGAAAGGAGCACCGGCTGTATGATAGAAGGATTTAAGCCACCTTGTGTGGTATTCAGAACTAGGGTCAGAGATGAATCAATCGAAGGCCCAAACCCATATCGTTGGGAAGATGTAACAAGTGATGATCTGTTCAAAGGTAAGAGGGTAGTTTTATTCAGTTTGCCTGGCGCATTTACACCTACTTGTTCTACATATCAATTGCCTGGCTTTGAAAGTAATTATTCAAAGATTAAAGAATATGGTATTGACGAAGTATACTGCATTTCGGTTAACGATGCATTTGTTATGAATGCATGGGCCAAGGCACAAGATATTCAAAATGTAAAAGTTATTCCAGATGGTTCTGGAAACTTTACTCGATTTATGGGAATGTTAATTGGCAAAAACCATTTAGGGTTTGGTATGCGTAGTTGGAGATATATGTGTGTTATTAATGACGGTGTTATTGAACATTGGTGGCAAGAGCCAGGCATTAATAACGATGGAAGTGATGATGATCCATATGTACAAACAACTCCAGAAAATATGTTGAGTTATCTAGATCAAAAAAATATGTGGAATGAAGTTAAAAAACGAACCAGTATCGGCGATTACACGGTTGTATAATGTATGATATAAGACCCCTTCACAAGAATAATGCTTCTGTATTTGTTGCAGAACGCCATTATTCTGCAGTTATGCCTCGACTAACTAAACATTATCTAGGATTTCACTTAGATGATAAGTTAGTTGGGGTTTTAACTTTAGGATGGGGAACCAATCCGATGGGAACAATTAAAAAAATGTTTCCAGATTTGACAACTTCTGATTACTTTGAAATTGGAAAGATGTGCATGGATGATTCTATGCCTAGAAACTCCGAATCCCAAATGTTGTCCCAAACAGTAAAGTGGATGCGTGAAAATACAAATGCAAAATATCTGTACACTTGGGCAGATGGAATAGTTGGAAAGCCAGGATATGTTTACCAGTCTGCAAACTTTCTTTATGGTGGTTTTATATGGTCTGATGTATATGTCTCTGAAACAGGCGAGAAGGTACATTTTAGGACTATACAGAGGAAGATGAAGAAAGAGATGGGTAGACATGATACGAAGTATGGCCCTCGACCAAATGACGCCAAAATGGGTGATATGGGGTTTTCAAGAGTTTGGGGTAAACAGTTCAGATATATCTATCCATTGACTAAGACAGATAGAAAATATATGAATAGAAATTCTACATGTTGTTGGACAAATCAATATCCAAAGGATGAAGATTTGCAATGGAAAATTAAAAGGCCCGGCGAAACAGAATACGAATGGTGTGATGATATGCCGTTCATTCATAGTAATGATATAAAACATAATAAGAGTAATATTGCAAGATATAAGGCAGATATTACGATTGATAGTTTTTTTTAATAACCTATATAATTGTGGAGTATATAATGAAAAAGAGAAATATAAATCAATTAAGGATTAGATTGCGTGGCGCAAGGTCAAGGACTAGACAATATTGGCAACGACAGGCGTATATAAACAGACAGAGAAGAAATTCTCAGGAGATTAATAATGATAGATTACAGTACAAATTACACGCTTAGTAGTGTACATACCGATGCTGGCAATGATGAGGTTATTACTCATTCATTCGATGCGACAAATGCAACACTTGGTGAAGTGTTGGAGAAAATCGAAATCTTTTTGATTGCAGTAGGATTTGATTGGATTAAGAAAGGTGAAATTCAGCATGTGAAAGGTGTGACTGATGAAGACTATGACTCTACTGTAGGAGCAGAATTGTTTGATGAATATTCTGTAAGTGCAGAAGAAATGTATAATAGACTTAACGGTTTAGATAATACTGCAAAAATTGTTGAATTTCCTAAGAAAGAAAAAGAAGAAAATATAACATTGACTACTGGTTCTAATGATTATGTTTTTTCTGGGGAGTATGATATGGGTTCTATCACATTTGATGGAATGGATATTACTGATGGTATGAATATTACCTTAGATACTTCCGATATTTCTTTTACTCAAGATTATAACGTATCTTTAACTCCAGATGACGTTACATTTAAATTTACTAACTTCGAAAACGAAAAAGAAAAGGATTAAAAATGGCTTTTAAATTATCGAATAGATCACTTTCTAAATTAGAAGGTGTTCATGATGACATGGTTAGAGTTGTCAGCCGTGCCATCGAATTGACTGAGGTCGATTTTGGAGTGATTCAAGGTTTAAGAACGCTCGAAGAACAAGAGGCTTTAGTTGCAAAGGGCGCAAGTCAAACAATGAAGAGTAAACATCTTGATGGACTTGCAGTAGACTTAATGGCCTATGTTGGAGGCCGTGGCGTCTGGGAACTCAATGTGTATGATGAGGTTGCTGATGCAATGAAGGCAGCTGCAATAGAAGAGGGTGTGGCAATCCGCTGGGGTGCAGCCTGGCACATTGATGACATTAGGGAGTGGGATGGTTCCATGGAAGATGCCATGAACGCCTATGTTGATTTAAGACGCTCTCAAGGAAGACGCCCATTTATTGACGCACCACACTTTGAGCTGATGGTATGAAAATAAGTTGGGGTTACTTTATAAGTATCCCCATGTCTTCTTACTTTATCCTTCTATTCCTCTTGGGTTTATTTGGAAAAAGTTTAATGATATTTACACCAGAAAAAAATATAGTAATGTATGAGTTTTTTGGTGTTGTATTAATACATTATATTTTTTATATTATTTTTTGCTTGACAAAAAGAAAAGAATAGTGTATAAATACAGTTGTAATTGTTGATACGATTCAACATACATACTGGACTTGGGGGCAGTACCCAACGCCTCCACCATAAGCACATCCGTAAGGCGCAGTAAGGTTCCCAACGGATTACCGTAGAAGACTACGCAGGGTGTGTTTATGATGGGGGCGAACTAGGATCGACAGGTGTGTAGAGATGAGAGTAGATTACCGTGTTGACCTACGATATTCGGTCGAACAAAACTAAACGCAAACGATAACTTTGCACCTGAGTTTGCTCTAGCAGCATGATCAGCGGGGTATGGGTTCCACCTTGTTACCAAACGGGCCCGCAGTCATAGTAAAAGGATTTAATAAATGACAAAGTTTTTATTCGGGGCCGCTTCGGCGGTTTTTTTATGCACATCTGCAATGGCAGAAGGAATTAGAGGCCATGTAGATGGCGAAGTTGAATATAGTTTGGAAAATGAAAAATTTACATCTGAATTAGGATACACAATGGCACTTCCACAAGGATTGGTGCTACGCCCATGGGCAGATTTTTCATATGATCGTAACTTAGCATCTGATACAATTAATTTTGACGGTGTTAATTTAGGAGTTTCATATGCAGTATCTCCTGCACTTTCTCTTTACAGTGATATTAGTGCAGATCATGATTTTGAATATGAAGATACATCAGTTGGATTTCGCTTTACATTCTGATTTTCATACTATATAATAAAGGTGGCAACTTCCTATAAAGTTGCTAATTACACACATCACACAGAAAAGGAGAAATATGATGAGTAATAAAAATCCATTTGAAATTAGACTAGAAGTTTTAAAAATGGCAAAAGATATGTCTGAACAAAGTTACCATATGGCAATGGATACATATTGGCAAACTTTGAATGCGACTGCAGAGACATGGAATAAAAGTGTTGAGGAATTGGTTCAACATACACAACACTTGAAACCAGAAATGCCTGCCCCTCAAGACATCATGAAAAAGGCTCAAGAGTTGTATACTTTTATTTCAACTAAAGAGTAAAATTGATAGGGGGTGCAACGCCCCCTATTTTTAAAAATGCGTGAAACGCAATATTGTAGAGATGGTTAGAGATATATAATGATAGAGGTAATTTATAGTGAAAGAACAGATTTATTCAGTTCACTTACAGGATGAAATGCCTCGAATTGGTTCTGGAAGAAGGACTGTTGTGGTTAAAGTAGGACGAAAATGGGTTTATGTCAGAAATAACACAAATGATCCTTTATTGATTAGAAAATGTAAAATTAAACTTAACCAATGGAATACTATTGTGAAAAATAAATTCACGCAAAAACACATTATGGAGAAGTAATAATATTATGCCGAGATATGATTTTAAATGTACAGATTGTGATCATGAATTTGAAGTTTGGTGTCGTATTGCTGAAAGAGAAGAACATTTAAATGGCTCTTGTCCAAGCTGTCAAATCACAGGAAAAATCCAACAATTTCTTACTGGTGCTCCAAATATTGGAGATCCTGTTCGCATGGGCAGACAAAAAGTTCCACAATCATTTAAGGAGAATGTTTTAGATAGAGTGGCCAAAGTGCCTGGTGCAGTAAAAACAGAGTCTAAATTTAATATGTAATTTTTCACCGTGGATTCCAACTTTCAAAGGAGTCTCATTAGTGAGTAGAAAAGCTAGAAAGACAAAATCAAACAGTAATAGTAGATTAATAGGGATAGATACACGAACACATCTTAAAAAAATTACACCAATAACGCCAGCACAAGAAGAAGTGTTTGATGCCTTTTATGAAGACCATTTGTTTCTTCATGGAGTTGCAGGGACAGGAAAGACATACATCTCTTTGTACCTTGCACTAGATGAATTAATGAATAAATCTTCTAGTTATAGAGATATACAAATTATCAGAAGTGTTGTTCCGACAAGGGATATGGGGTTTCTGCCCGGCTCGGAAAAACAAAAACTTCAATCATACGAAACCCCATATAGAACCATAGTAAACGAATTATTTGAATGCGGCAGTGCATACGAAAGTTTACGAAAAACTTCCCTCATAAATTTTAACTCGACATCTTATATAAGAGGCATGACCTTTTATGATAGTATTATTATTGTAGATGAATGCCAGAACATGAATTTTCATGAACTGGATTCTGTCATAACTAGAATAGGAGACAACTGTAAAATAATTTTCTGTGGAGACTTTAGACAGTCAGACTTTAAATGGAAAGATGAAAAAGATGGAATACTTGACTTTATGAAAATCATAAAAAGTATGGATCGTTTTTCTTTCATTGAGTTTATGCAACAAGATATTGTCAGAAGTCCTTTGGTAAAGTCCTATATAATTAATAAATTAGAATTGGGTTTTGCCTAAAAGGAGGCCTCAAATGGAAAACATAATCGAAGCTAAAGATATTTTTTCTGCTAAAGTAAAATCTAAAAGTAACAACTTAGAGGATATAAAGTCATTTATTAATTTAGGTGGTATGGATGAAGATTATGATGTATCTATTGGGACTACAAATGAACTCCTTGATGAATTTGTTTACATTATGACAGAGGAGTATGGTTTTGACTTAAGTAATAAGGCCCTTGTTGATGATTTGAGTTTTATGGGAATTGTATTGCAGGCCATTATGGACAGACATTATGGAATTGAAAATGCTCTAATACAGAATATTGACGAAGCGATAGAAGAACTTAAAACAAGACAAGAAGAAATATCGTAAAAACTGCTTGACATGTCGAAGGATATTTGATATAATGTAGTCAACTTTGGAGTAATTTATGTTTAATCATGTTCAATTGGATTTGCCTGAATTTTCACTGAGAAGTGAAACCCTTAAGTCTGGTACTAGATATTACTATGACGAAGATGGCAACAAATATCCTTCGATAACAACTGTCATATCACATTTTTCTAAGAAGTCCATAATGGAGTGGAGAAACCGTGTAGGCGAAAAAGAAGCTAATAGAATCACTACTCAGGCCGCAAGAAGAGGAACTTCTGTGCATCAGTTGTGTGAAGATTATATAAATAACATAGAAATAGATTATAGTAAACTCATGCCGAATGATACAGAGATGTTTCTAACATTGAAAGAAACTCTTGATACTAGATTAGATGATGTATATGTTCAAGAGTGGCCAATGTATTCTGGACATCTAGGAATTGCGGGAAAATGTGATTGTATTGCATATTTTGATGGTAAACTTTCTATTATTGATTTTAAAACATCAAGAAAGTCAATGCATCCAAATAAACTGGAGAACTACTTCAGACAAGCATCTGGTTATGCTGTTATGTTTGAAGAGAGGACAAAAATTCCTATAAATAATCTAGTAATCATTGCGGCCATTGATGACCAAAAAGATGCGGAAGTTTATACTTCTAAACGTGATAGTCATATCAATGGATTGATAGAAATGATAACAGAATATAAAGCACAATTGTAGGAAATAAAAAACATGGTTCAATATCTAAAAAGTAGTGCAAGAAGATATGTAGGAGTCCCAGACTATTTGGGAGTGATGTATGATTACAACACAAGAACAAGGGCGGGACATTTGTTTGTCGGCGGTTTTAAAAGAAAGCCTGGCATTCGATCTAGTGATATTGTACTATTTGATGGAAACATTCTTTTGCCTGCTACTAACAATTACAGAGAAAAAATCTTTCGAGTAAACCCCGCTACTACTATCAAATTTGAATATGAAAAAACAAATACTTTAGATCGAGTTCAATGTGGTATCATTCCACTTGATGAACCAGAGATTGGTGAAAGTATTAGTAACGCAAACAATTCTACCCACATTTATCAAAACAATACAGCACAAGAACAATCTATAAAAATATATTCTAATTATAAAGCATCAGTAGATTCTAAGTTGAGATTCAGAATTACAGAAGTAATCTCTGATAATACTCCTGTTCGTAGTACGGAACTTTATACTAAAGGAGATTTATGTCCAGGCGCTCCACTTGGATGGCAAAGAATTTTAAGATGGGATATAGATAAGATTCCAACCGTAGGATTTTCTTTGTCTGTGGGTAAGGAACTTGGCGAGAATGAGTTTATTTTCAGAGACTTTATAAATTCACAAAACAGTTATTTTAAAGTTCTGCCCAATTATTTTTCAAAGCAGGGGTCTAAGGTAGACTGCAGGGCGGATATTACTTTCGAAACGGAAGATGTAAGTGCTATGAATTTAGACCCAGTGGCACAAGTTGAAATCACAAGTATTATAGGGAGAATGTAATATGGTAAATTGGATCAAAGCTAGATTAACAGAAAGAACATCATGGGATGGTGGCGCACTTATTGCGATGGGTGTTGTTGCACTACTCTTTGATGGTTTAATTACATGGGCTGCATATGCAGCGATTGTTTATGGTCTTTGGACTATCTGGAAATCAGAATAAACTATTGACAAAACGTGTGTTATAGCGTATTATACGCTGTAACACATATCTAAGGAGAATTTATTATAATGTTGAAACTTAAGAGTTCAAAAGAATTTAGTGATGAGATAGAAAAACAAGTTTCTAAATTAAACAGTACATATATTGATACAATCACATACTATTGCGAGAAGAATAATTTAGAAATAGAAAATGTAGTTTCTCTTTTGAGTCCTTTCATAAAAGAAAAAATCAAGTACGAGGCTGAAGGACTGAACATGGTTCAGAAGTCTACGGAAAAATTGCCTCTATGATTACTATGTCTGGTAAGAAGATAGATGACTTTGAGGCGTTTAAAATTTACCTTGCAATGAAAAGTCATTTTAATAGTGAGTATGATTTTATAAAGTATAAAGGAAAAGTTTCTCCGAAGAAAGAGACATATTATGGTAGGAGAGATAGAAGAACTTTTGAAGAACTTTCAAGAAGGTTTGATAAAAAAAGTTTAGAAGAGTTTCTGCTCGCATTATTCTTGAATGTGACAGAAAATGGTAATCTTGCAATTTCTCGTAATGAGTTTATGTGGACAGGAAATCTTTTAGATAAAGAATCTTACGATACATATAAAAATTGGAAGAAAAGAATTCAAAGTATAAAGTATACTTTTACTAATGATTGTCATGTATTGTTTACAAGGGCGTCTGAGGAAAATATAGAGTTTAATTCCATATTTAAATCTATTGACAATGACTACCCATTTATTGTATTCTTAGAAAAACGTGGAGAACTTTCATTAGAAACGTTAATTATCTTTGAAAAGATTTTTGCTTTCATAGATAAGGTCAAAATAAACGATACAACTTATTGGCCTATATACACTAAGAAAGTAAAAGACTATATGTCTTTCTTAGACATAGATGTTAATTATTATGTTAATGTTCTTAGGGACATATTGATTGATGATTATTATGAAGATTATGGTCAATTAATTAAAAAAACTAGTTGACAACCTTTGGATAATATAGTATATTAGTAAAAATACAAAACGCATATAACGTATAAAGGAGAAAAATTATGTCTTTTGCAAACCTTAAAAAAGGTCGCTCTAACTTTGCTCGCCTTGCGGAAGAGTTGGAAAAAACCCAATCCCCACAACAAACCACATCAAATATCGATGATCGATTTTGGAAACCAACTATTGGTAAGGATGGTAACAGTTATGCTGTAATTCGTTTCCTTCCCCCTGCAGATGGTGAAGATATTCCTTGGGTTCGTGTGTTTAATCATGGTTTTAAAGGCCCAGGCGGTTGGTTGATTGATAACTGTCTTACTACAATCAACAAACAGTGTCCTGTTTGTGAGTCTAATACTGAACTATGGAATACTGGTTCACAAGACAATCAAAACCTTGCCCGTGATCGTAAACGTAAACTTAAGTTCCTTTCGAACATTTATGTTGTAAAAGATCCTGCAAACCCAGATAATGAAGGAAAAGTTTTTCTTTACTCATACGGTAAGAAAATCTTTGACAAGTTGAACGAGGCAATGAATCCTCATTTCGAAGATGAAGCTCGTTACAACCCATTTGATTTTTGGGATGGTGCAAACTTCAAACTGAAGTATCGTACTGTTGACGGTTATGGTAACTATGACAAGTCTGAATTCGATTCACAGGCAGCGCTTGCAGATGATGATTCGGAATTGGAAACAATCTATAACCAACTATATTCATTGCAAGAGTTTGTAAGTGAAGAGAAGTTCAAGTCTTATGAACAACTCAAGGAACGCCTTGATCGTGTTCTTGGACTTCAACAGTCTGCAGTTTCAGTAGAAACAGATTTTGTTTCTGATGATTCTTCATACTACGCTGAACCTACTCAGACTAAATCTGCGCCTGCGCCAGAACCAAAGTCTGTGTCTTATAATGAAGATGAGGAAGATGATTCAATCTCTTACTTTGAACGTCTTGCGGATGAAAGTTAGACAGTTGGTGGCACTGAAGTGTTAGTGTAAGACACGACACAGAGTCCATACAGGTAATAGAAGGTATACAACACACTCGACCGCCATCTATTATCGCATATAAAGAACTGAGTGTGGGGAAAGGGCAGGGAGAAATCCTTGCCCTTTTTTTGTCTTAGGTATGTTCACATTGCATATCGAAATTGCGAAAATTATATGACAATTTTCTGCACTTGCGAAATAAATATTAATGTCAGAATCACTGACATTTCACACATATCATACACAGGAGAATAAAATGAGTGTCGAAGAAATTATTAAGAGTTTGAGTGTTCTTACAGTATCACTTACTATTGTGGCTGCAGTTATGTTTATGTCTATCTTTCCGTATGTTAATTAACGGAGAATTAGATGACACAATTAGTATTAACAGCATCAGAATGGTTAAACATTACCCCATTTGTAGATTTTATTCGTGATTTACAAAAAAGAATGAAATTGAGAAAACTTCAAAAAGAAACTATAAAAGAATTAAGTTCACTATCCGATAAAGATTTAAGTGATATTGGTATTGCAAGATCACAGATAAAATCTATTGCAATGGAATTGGATTTAAAAGATGTTTAAAAGAATTTTAGAAACTTTTGAACGTATTGGAAGAGCAAGAGCCGCACACGTTCTTGTACAGCAGGGTTTATACGAAGAAGCAAAAAGAGTTATGTGTAGGGACTGAAAGGTTCCTACCATGCACCTACTAGTGATAATCTAGCATCTCTTACAGCACCATCAGTATGTCTTACTTCTGGTTTTTGTTTAGGCATAATTGTCGAATTATTAGTTACATTATTCACAGTGTTTTGTTGTGGTGCATTAATAATATTTGCGGCCTGTTTCGCATCTGCTGTAGATTTATCCATAGCAGCATTGTCCATCATATTAGACGCTTCTAATTTTTTGTTAGGAACATCACTTGAGAATGATTGTTGTGCAGAAACACCAGAATCAAAATCCATCATTTCTTGTGCAGATGGATTCGCAAATGCATTTTCTTCTTTTGGAGTGATATTCAATTTGTCCAATTCAGCTTGTAGTTTTTCTATTTCTGCTGTATCTTCTTCTCTACCTTTAGAATCTCTACCCCAATAAACATTTTCACCACCTTCACTTCTGGTAATTCTGTCTTTTGCCTCTGCAATTTTTGACTGAAGTTCTGCTTTTTGATCTTCTGGAGAAATCTCTGGTGCGATTGCACCTTCTTCACCATCAAATGCACCCATATCCTTCGCCATGAGTCCAGCATCAATCGCTGTTGACGCAGCAGTACCAAGGCCTGGTATTATACTAGTAAGTCCAGAAAGTACCTCTAGGCCTGCACCAGAGAAGTCTCCACCAAATGCTCTTTGAGCACCAAATCCCAATCCTGCAATTAAACCAACGCCAGGGATTTTTTTCAATAAAGATTTCCCAAGTCCCTTACCAGCTGTTGCGGCGCCCTTTGTGGCGACACTGGCGGCGCCCTTTCCAGTTACTTTAGATGCAAGTCCACTTATTTTCGCACCAACTCCTTTTGCTGGTGCTGTTATTTTATCCATTACTGATGGCATTTTTGGGGGTACTGAAATACTTGGCGTTTTTGGAAGTTTGTCGGGTATTGCACTACCAACACCTTTTATTCTATCAGGCATCGAAGTCATTGTATTTTTTACATTACTCGCAACATTACTTGCAGCGCTTGCTGTTTTCACCGCTCCAGTTGCAGCAAGTCCTGCTACTGCCCCGCCGCCAAGTTTCAGTGCATTTAATCCAATGTTTTTAATTCCCCCCAATGCACCTCTTGCGACATTCAGTCCACCACCGACTAGACTTCTTGCTCTTCCTGTAATTCCAGATCCTGCATTCCTTATTAGATTGCCAAGTCTACCAAATCTACCACCGCTTGCTCTATTTGCTACTGAACCAACTCTTCCTAGACCACCTCTTACTGCTCCACCAGCTCTTGAGAATGCACCTCTAATACCGCCTCTTCCTCTAACGTTACCTCGACCTCTTCTACCTCTTCGTCCATCTCCAACGCCGTCTAATAGGCCGCCTCCGATTCCACCTAACAATCCGTCTAAAAATCCACCCCCATCACCAGAGATTTCATCTAAGTTTCCAGTGTTTTCTGCAATCTGTTCGAGAAGTTTAATTTGTTTTTTCTCTAATTCTTGTTCTATTTTTCTTTCTCTATTAGCTTCTCTTTGATTTTCTAAATCTAATGGAGATGGATTGTCAGAAGTATCCTGCAAGAATTTTAGAAGATTTACTACTTCTTCTAGATATGGACTGTTTTCGCCAAGTTGCTCTTTTACTTCATCCAACTTAGTTGCTGTGATTTGAGAAACTTCACTTGGAGTAGATGTTTCATCGGTAGATAAACTTTGAGTATTTTCGGACGGAGATGGTACTGTAATATTTTCTCTATCGTCTGATACTGAGGTTTCTGGTTGTGGAACAGATACTGGAGATTCTGACATATCAAGTCCATAACTTTTTCTAATGGACTCAATTTCATCTTCTCTTGCCTTGTTTGCGTCTTCTGCTTCTTTTGCTGTTTTTGCCTGACGAATGATAGCATTTTTCTGTTCGTCAATAACTTCTTGTTCAGTAATACCTCTTGCAAGTGCTTGTGCTGCTACTTCTTCCGATGTTATATTTGCTCTTGAGATTGCTTCTTCATTTGATATTTGTGTTCTTAAAACAGAAAATTCTTCTTCTTCAATTTTTTTCTGTTCTACAATTCTTCTTTGTCTCTCTTCTTCCTCTGCCTTATTTGCCTTACTTGTTTCTCTGAATTGTTTAATTCTGTCACCAACAAATGATGCACCAAATGCTAATAGTGGACTACCACTCAATGCACCTGTAATAACTCCACCAATTCCACTAATTGAACTTTCTACTGTCTTTGTTGCAAGATCACCAATAGATTTTTTAAATGTAGTGTTTTGTTTTATACTTTCTTGAGATGCTCTTAATATCTCTTGAAGTGCTTTCTTTTCTTGGTCAGTAACACCCTCTAGTTGTGCCAAATCGGCATCAAGAAGGTCTATCTTCTTTTTGGTTTCTTTAAATTCTTTTACAGATATACCTTCTTGTTGTCCAAGAATATCAGCAACTTCTGCAAGGGCCTGTCTAGCTGCGGCTGACTGCAACTGGTCGGTTGCAGTGCTAAATGAAGCAGACAATTCCTCTTGGTTTTGTCTGATAAGTTTTTCTGTTACCGCTTTTAGATCAGGACTTGCCATTTATTACTTCTTCTTATCTGAATATGCGTTGCCCGCAAAGAATGCGGCCACAATTGCAGCGACAGAAACGAAGTATGTTGCCGCCATGTCACCCAGAATCTTTGATGCTTGATCCAATCCTGCAACTACTGCAATCACTACTGCGAAGGGATAGAGTAACATACCGAATAAAGAGAACCAGGCCATTTGACGCATTGCATCTCTGCGAGCGTCAGCATCTTCTAGTTCTTTTCTTTTAAACTCAAGATACATCTTTTCTTCTTCTTTTGAAACCTTTCCATCTCCATTAGTATCGGCGGGGTGATGTCCAGATGCTTTAATTTCTTCTTCCATATTAACTCCTCATTGCGTCTTTTCTACGCTTTTCTTCTTCTTTAATATAGTTTATCAAAAGATTTAAATATATCTCTCTTTCCCACGGTATCATATCTTCTAATTCACTCAAACTATATTTATGGTGCTGCATCAACGCAAAATTATTTCGATACATCGATGCAAGGGACTCATGATTTAAACTTAGGAAAAAAAATCGGTAATTCCTTTTACTTTCATCGATTTTTTCCATCCACATTTTCTACAAACAATATTTACATCACACGCCGTTTCTGGCATTGTATTGAAAAAATTGTTAATAGATTCAAACTGTTGTTGTGTTAAATTCTCAACAAAAGTTTTTAATTCACTTTCTGAATAATCAGACGCATTATATACTTCACTTCCATCAACGATCATGTCAATACAAGTAGCTACAACATCAATTACATCATCTACACTATCTGCAGTTAATACAGAATTTAAGATATTAAAATCTGGATATTTCATAATGATTTTAATATCTGATGTTAGATTCAATTCATTGGTGTGTCCTTCTTGATTTTCAATCTCCGCCTTTTCTAAGTCTAATGTGAAAGGAATTTGACAGCCCCCCTGCCCTACTCCTTCTTCTTTACAATCTTCCCGATTGTAACTCAAACCAATTACGTTTCCGATAGACTTACTTCTAAGTTTGATGAAAATGTGTTCAATATCAAATGTAGAAAGTTTATCAACATCTACATCTGATACTAAACAGTTTCCAATAATTTGTTTTATCGCATCAATTTTTTCTTGTAGTTCTTCTCCTTCTTGTGCCATCAGAAGAATTTTTTCTTCTTTGACTAAAAATGGACGAAACTTTACACTTTCATTTGTTGATGGTATAGTCAAATCATATGTTGGTGCATTAATTGTAGGTAACATATTTTATCCTCTTCAAGTATAATTTAATTATTATGGGCCGGTTACAGTAAGCTCTGGGCCGGTTACAGTAAGCTGTACACGTTTATTCGCCTCCTCTTTACTATATTCAGAACGATATTTTCTGTAGAACATCGTAATCTGACATTGCGCCGGTTCTTCGTTTGCATATGCATATTCAACTGGGCCTATAGATAATGGATATAGATTCTCAAATGTTACAGTGTGTGTTCTCTCATCGTTTTTATTATATGTAATGAGCTCTGCCTGTGGTGCCACATAGTCGTTATAATATGAAATTTTATGTGTAGTAAAATCTATAACTTGGTGAAACCAATCTTCAAACCAATCTCTTTCTTTTAAGTTATCGCTCAAATATATACTAAATGTCAATTGATCGTATGTAGTTGTGTATGGTGCCATTCTTATAGGGCCATAAATTTTTGTTTCCGTTGTTGAAATGGTTTTCCCTGGCAAAGAAATTGATGGAACACGAAATTTTAATAAATTGTCTGGATTTGTTAGAAACGACTTCGGCGGTGGTTTAATTCTAAGTTCATAACGATTTGCCTGAGTAAGGCCAGATTTTGAAATGTTTGCAATAAAATCTTCTATTGATGCCATTTATGATCTCCTAGCAGAATCTGACCAAACTTTCGAAGCAGCGGCCTTTTTGAATTTTTGTACTGGTAAAAACAATGCGATGTCCCATTCATTTGCCTCAATTTTTACAAACTTTGATCTAACATGAGTAAACAAGTATTTTTTGAGACAAGGTTTTATGACATTATATTTAGACAGACCTTTTAGAACATTATAAGATAATCTGAGTCTTGTTGTTGAATCATATCTTTTGTTCGATGCAATTTCAGATAATGCATTCATTACAACGATTCTATTTCTTGGCGAAACATAGTGCAAGTTAATTCCAACAAACCCCCCAGATATTCTTTCTACCATAAAGATAAGTGGAAATTCATCGTAATATGGCAACTTCTTTGCATACTTAGGGTCATATTGATAACAATACATACTACCAATATTAGGTGTTGCTGCAGAACGATCCCCATCGCCCAATAGGGATGCCCTTGTGATTCTCGTTTCTCTTGCCTTTTTTCTAAACCACTCCCTTGCTTTATCAGTATTTGGTCTAATGTTTCGAGCAGCGAGTCTATTTAATAGTGGTGTAAAGTCTGTCATTCGTTTATGCCGTTTTTTACTATTTATATCGTTTTATTGAGCGAGTTGATCTTCTGTTAAAATTTTAAATTCCCACTTCCTATCTTCGCAAAATTCTTTCGCATATTTCCACTTGGCCTCGTTAATACTCCATGTTTTCATTTCACTCAAATATCTTGGTGTAATCTTGGTTCGCTTTCTTGGGGGTTTGGTTTCTTTTTTTGGTTTTACTTCGATAACAATGGTTCTTGATTTATTTTCTTCTTGGATTCTTATTACAAAATCTGGATAATATTTGTGTTGTTTTCTGTCCACTGGTGAAATGTAAGGTATTACTAATTCTTCGCTCGACCAGAAAGTGATTGCTTCGTTGTTGTCGCAATACACCATAAACCTTCTTTCCCATGAAGAACGATATATAATGTTATTCACATTTCCTGCATATTTTTCTGGATTTACTGGTTTGTATTTTCCTCTATAAGTAAATCTTTTTCTCACTTCATAAAAACCTTTATAAATAGTACTAAAATATTTAGGAGCAAGTATTTAATGGCCGCATCAGACTCACCATCCACTTTGACGCAACAGAGACAACAGGTTGCAGCAGGCGGGGAAACTTATATATATCCAATGTCATTGCATGAACATGAAGAAGTTGTGGAGATGAAAGATTTTGTTAGATTTACTGCATATAAAGGCGAGCAGCCTGGCTACACAACCATGCAGACAAGAGGAACTGCAGTTGATCTTGAGAAAATAGGGAGTGTTACTCTTCATCTTCCAGAAAATATTGAAAATTCAACAAAATCCCAATTTGAAGGTGCAGACAGTGGCGCCTTGGGGTTGATGGGTAAAACTGGTGCAGTAGCAGGCGAAGATAATGGATTCTTAGACAAAGTACTCAATCTTGGTGGGGAACTTTCATTATCGGCAACGCAATTTGCAGGAGGCCTTGCATTTGGTGGAGATGGTAATTTGCAGTCTCAAGTTATTGGTGGTAGAGTTTCTGGTGCGAATAAACATATGTTATTCAGAGGAATTGATTTTAGGGCATTCAATTATCAATATAGTATTCTTCCAAGGTCAGCAAAAGAATCTATTGAAATTAATAACATGATAAAATTTTTAAGAAAGAATATGCTTCCAGAAATGACAGGCCTAAATTTTTTCCAAGTTCCCAATACATTTACTGTTGAATACTACTTGGGTGGTAGACCTGCCGAGTTTCTTCACAAAATCAAACCATGTGTATTAACTGACTGTACTGTTAAATATGGTGGCAACGGTGCGTTTGCAACTTTCAATGAAACAGATGCTCCTGCAGTTATTGAGCTATCTCTGACTTTCCAAGAGATTCAGTTGGTTACTTCTTCAGACGCAGCGGAGGGTTACTAATGTTTAGTTATCTAGAAAAAAAGAAATATGATTTGATGTTGAATGGAAAACCAAAAAATGTAACTAATATTTTTCAAAATGCATATATCCTAGAAAAATATAGAGAAGATCCTCTTTCGCATTATGAGTATACTGTCAGGGATGAAGACACGCCAGAAACAATTGCACATTTATACTATGGAAGTCATACTTATGGTTGGGTTATTTTGTGGATGAACGATATTTCAAATGTTTACGATGATTGGCCAATGACAAGTAGAACACTACAAACTCATATCGAAACTGTTTATGGGGCTCCCGCTTATGCAGGGTCAAATTTTTATCCAAGAATATTTAAAACTGGTGATTATATTTATGACACATTAGAACAAAAAGTTTTTGTCAGAAGAAATGACAGATGGGAAATTGTACTCAATGATTATTCTGCAAGCAATTTAAATGGATTGTCTATTTCAAGGAATATTCCTATTCATTATACTCATGATGTATTGGGACATAAAATATCTCCAGACACATATAATCTTCTTACTCCACAGGATAAGAAAAAATATACAATCTATAGTGCATACGATTATGAACATGATAAGAATGAAAAGAATAGAGTGATTAAATTAATGAGAGCAAATTTATTAAATGATTTTCTTTTGAGATTTGAAGAGGTTCTTTAATGTCAGATACATTTAAGTTAGGTGATTACAATATTCGTAAATTCACTATTCGTTCACATAACGGATTTGAATTAGACCTTAAAAGATATTTTACATCAATTCGCATTTTTGAAGATATACTATCGTCTAGTATTACGGCGACAGTTAGTTTTATGGATGTAGAAGATATGTTAACTTTTATGCCAATTGTTGGACAAGAAGAAGTTTCTTTAGATTTTGAAGTTCCAGAGTGGAAAAATATTAAGTTGGATTTCCTTGTTCATAAAATATCTGAACTAACAGATGATGAGGGAACTCAGACTTATAATTTAGAATTAATTTCAAAAGATTTTGCAAAAAATTTTGAAGAAAAAGTGTCGGAATATTTTCAAGGAAGTTCTACAGATATTGCACAAACCATTTTTTCAAGACTTGGTAGTTCAAAGAGTCTTTCTGTAGAATCAAGTAGTGACCAGTACAGTGGTGATAATGGATTGGTAATTCCAAATTATACTCCAATGAAAAGTATTTCATTTTTATGTAATAAAGCATTCAGTGAGACATATAAAAGTTCTTCGTATATGTTTTTTGAAACAACAAAAGAATATGTTATGAAACCGTTAGAAATGCTAACACAGGCAGAACCAAAGAATAAATTCATCGTTGGTGCATACAAAAGTGCTGGGGCAAAAGAACTTGATGATATTTCAACAAATGTTGAAAATAAGAAAGTAATTAGTTTTAATTTTGATTCAAACTTCGATGTGCTTGGAAATATTACAAAGGGGTTTTATAATTCAGAAGTTTATGCTGTGGATTTACTAACACGACAGGTTAATAATTATACACACTCATATTGGGAAAATTATGGAGACTACAAGTACTTGGACAGTAATACTTTTCAAGATACTACTGGACAAGGAATGCAATATAAACCAAAAAACTTATATGTTGTTCCAGAAAGAGACTTGCAGGGTGGGAATCCTACATTCAATCAGGAAAAACTCTTTCTTCCAAGATTGTTTTATATGCAGTTGATGAAAAACATAAAAGTAACTATTACTGTTTTTGGAGATACTGATGTTTGTGCTGGAGATATCTTAGAACTTGAAATGCCAATATATCAAAGAGATAACACAGGAACAAACAAATATTATAGTGGAAAGTATTTAGTGTTTGCAATTAGACATAGAATTGAGGGTGGAAGATATCAAACTGACATTGAGTTGGTTAGAGATAGTATCGGACTTCCGTTACCAGCGGAACAGCCAACGCCTCCATCAGGTGGGAGTATACAATAATGGATATGAATATGTTTTCGGGTAGAGAGGGAATGGTTTGGTGGCAGGGTGTTATCGAAGACGTAAAAGACCCAGAAGCTCTTGGCCGAGTAAAAGTTAGAATTATTGGATGGCATACTGCAGACAAGGCACTTCTTCCTACAGAAAAACTTCCATGGGCATCTCCAATCATGCCTATTACCAGTTCATCTACTGGTGGTATCGGACAATCTCCAACGGGCGCAATGCCGGGTGCTTGGGTTATGGGATTTTTTAGAGATGGAGAACAAGGTCAAGATCCTATAATTTTTGGAACAGTTTATGGACGCCCAACAGAGGGTTCCGAAACAAATGCAGATGGAACATATCCTTCAGAAAGTGGGTCAGTATTCGGTGGTTCTACTAAAAATGAATCTGATGTTAATAGACTTGCAAGGGGTGTAAGTGATAGTACATCTAATACAAATGGTGGAGATGAAAATACATCTTCTTCTGGAAATGCGACTGAATGTGGAAAAGAAGTTAACCAAGATGGTGTTTCAAGTGATAAAGAAAATAGAAAAAGACTTAGTAAGATTACTACAAAGTCTGGAAAGAGTGCTTGGGTTGCTACAGTATTTAAAGATCAGTTCCAAGGATTTGTGAATGAACTTGAGAGTACAGGGTATGTTATTAAAAGTATTGGTGGATATGCATATCGAAAAAATGTAAACAATCCAAGTAGATTTAGTTATCATGCTAGTGGTGCCGCAATTGATATTAATCCCGCCGAGAATCCTAATGGGAATACTTTGATAACAGATATGCCAGACGGCGTATCTTCTATTGCAAAGAAATATGGTTTAGGTTGGGGCGGCGATTGGAATAGTGTTAAGGACGCAATGCATTTTAGTGCTGCATCTGGAGAAAGAGGTTCTACTCCTTTAAAACGAAACGGTATTGTTCCTGACCCATCATCAGGCAGTCAAACCGAAAGTTCTTCTGGTGGTGGTACTGATAAGCCAGGAGAGAGTCAAGAATGTGATACCGTAACAACCAGTGAATCGGGTGCAACTTCTAGTAGGTCTGCAGATACAGCGGCGCAACAACAAAGTCAGGCACCATCTGCAAGTGCAACACAATGGTCTGCTGGAAAATCTTATAATGAAGGTGATTTGGTGAAATCGCCGCCACTAGAAGAGGGAGAAGAGTCTGGCGGGCCTCCATACACAATGCGTTCTGGAACTTTGGCGGCCGCCGAAGCACTTGGAATCAGTGCGATTGATCTTGCAACAGTGATGTCATACGAAACTGGCGGCACACTCGATCCTCAGAAAAGAGGGCCTACCACTAAATGGGGTCAACACAGAGGACTTATTCAATTCGGAGAGCCGCAGGCAAAGCAATACGGTGTAGACTTCAGTACTCCACAAACAGCAATAGACACTCAACTTGGCCCAAGCGGTGCTGTGGTTAAGTATTTACGAGATAAGGGTGTCAGGCCTGGCATGGGTAGACTAGAAGTTTATTCTGCAATCAATGCTGGTGGTATCGGAGAAAAGTATTATAGTCGCTCAGATACCGCAGCTGGCGGGGCAGCAGGGACTGTAAGAGACAAAGTAAACAATCAGATGGAAGGACATGAAAGAAACGCCAAGCGTCTTCTAGCGGGTTCTAATGACAGTACATTTGTCCAACAAAAAACATTTATTGCTAAAAATTCTGGAACTTCTGATGCAGAAGGTGATGGCCCAACTTCATCAAGTTTAAAAGATGGTGACATTCTTTGGGAAGTATATGAAGATCCATTACCAGTGATTGATGATGCAGTGGAAGAAGGTAGTGTGGTAGATGTGGATCAGTCTCCATCAACATTTAATGCAAACTCTGGCAACTCTTCATATGGACAGGACACATATAATCCACGTTCTATTGTCGAAATGAAAAAGGAAAGTACTGAAAGTACAGAACTATTTGATGAACCACCAACTCCATACGCTGCAGAGTATCCACACAACAAAGTGTTATCTACTGAGTCTGGACACCATCAAGAGTTTGATGACACGCCCGGCGCAGAAAGAATACATACATATCATAGGTCTGGAACATTTGAAGAAATACATCCAGATGGTTCTGTGGTCACAAAAGTTGTTAAGGATAATTATGAAATTATCTTTGGTAATAATAATATTTACGTTAAGGGAACGATTAACGTTGTTGTAGATGCAGATGTAAATATTAGAGTGGGTGGCAATGTCGATGCGAAAGTCGGTGGAACAATTGATACCGAATCTGGTGGGAATACCACAATAAAAGCACCAAACATTCATTTAAATCCATAAGAGGAAGTCATGTCAAATTTAAGTAGTGCAGAAGAAAGACTTGGGATATTACCATCTAAGAGAGATCAATATATTGATTTTGATCTAACGTTTAGACGAAATCCAGTCAGTGGAGATGTTTTAATCAAAAAAGATATTGGTTCAATAAATCAAAGTATTAAAAATATTTTATTGACTAATAAACTCGAAAAACCATTTAAACCAAGGTTCGGTGGAAATATTTACAACACTTTATTTGATTTAATGACGAATTGGGATTATAAGGGTTCGCCGCATGACATAAATATGCAAGAAGAGATAAAACTTGCGTTAAAAATACATGAACCAAGGATAGTAGTTTCTGATGTTAATTTTTTCTCTAGAGAAAGAGTTATGTCATCGTTGAAAGGAATAAAGACAGAAGACGAAAGAATGAGACAGGCACAGTTAGTAGATAATAATACCTTAGAAGTTAGTATAGTATACAATGTCCCTGCATCCGAAGAAGATATAACATTTCAATTTAGTATAAAAAGAGTACGATAAATGGCCAAAAATATAAACATATCAGATTTAAGTTTTGATGGAATAAAAGACAATATCAAAAAATACATGGAGAATGATAAAGTTTTCAAAGATTATAACTTTGAAGGCTCTGCATTGTCTAGTATTCTCGACATACTAACATATAATACTTATTACAATTCATATTATATGAACATGATCGCAAACGAAAGTTTTTTAGATACTGCAAGAATTCGTGAGAATGTTGTATCCAAGGCAAAGTTATTGGGTTATACTCCACGTTCTAATAAGTCTGCGACTGCATTGGTTGCAGTAACATTTAAGATTATTAGAAAGAATAGACAAGAAAGAGATTATCAATATAACACATTAAGAATCGATAGACAACTTGCATTTTCTACTTCTATTGATAACGAATCTTATATTTTTGTTCCGAAGGTTTCTAGGTCAATTACAAGGTCACGCTCTGCAGCAGAACCAGATGGTTCAAGGGCTCATTACTATACTATAAACGATTTAGAATTGTTTCAAGGACAACAAGTGGAAGAAAAGTTTGTTGTTGATATTAACAATCCAAACCAAAAATTTATTTTATCTAACGAAAATGTAGATACTGGCACTATTCAAGTTCTAGTACAGGCAAGTGCAGACGATGATGTTGTTTCTGAATTTAATTTAGCAACTGATACTACACAACTTTCGGATATTTCTAAAACATATTTTCTTCAAGAATCGAGAGATATGAAGTATGAAATATTTTTTGGAGATGGTGTTCTTGGGGACGAAGTAGAAAATGGTAATATAATTACAGTTCGTTATATTACGACAAAGGGTGCTAATGGAAATGGTATTACTGGAAGACTTACTGCAGTTGCACTGCCTAAAGGTGTAATTGTTGACACCGAAAATGTTCAGATTATTGGTGAGAGTTATGGTGGTGCCGACAGAGAAGATATTGAGTCTATTAAATTTTTTGCACCAAGAACATTCGAAAGTCAAAATAGAGCAGTTACTGCCAGAGACTATAAAGCGATTGTTCCACAAATTTATCCAGAGGTAGACACGATGAATGTTTGGGGTGGAGAAGATAATGACCCTCCTGCATATGGTTCTGTGTTTATGTCTATTAAACCAAATACTGGATTGATTCTTTCCACTCAAGAAAAACAATATATTTTGAATCAGTTGAAAAGTAATTATTCAGTTCTTACTCTTTCGCCTCAAATTATCGACCCCGACTATTTAAAATTGAAGATAACTACAAATGTAAAGTATAATGATGAGTCAACCTTATTGGACGAATCGGCACTAAAAGAATCTGTAAGGCAAAATATCATTTCTTATAATAATGAGTTTCTAAACGAATTTAATAGTTATTTTAGATATTCGCAGTTCTTGTCTACCATTGATAAAACTGATGATTCTGTTACAAATAACATAACAGAAGTTTTGATGATTAATGAAAAAACACCAGTATATAATGGTGTTGCATCATATACATTCAATTTTAATAATGCAATACGTCCTAATAGTTTGTATTCTAATGCATTTACTATTGCTGGATTAAGTGACCCTCATTATATTGAAGATGACGGATTGGGTGGATTGAGAATATACACATTAACTCCATTATTCGCTAGAAAATATAATAATGTTTTGGGTGGAACTATTAACTATGGAACTGGTAAAGTTGTTTTGAATGATATTCAGATTACAGGCATTGTTGGCTCAACCGTTTTAGGTTTGGTTGCAGAACCAGAATCTAATGATATATTTCCTGTTCGTAATCAAATTATCTTTATTGATTATGACGAACTTGATATTGTAATGATGCCTGATACAGATGAATTTAATGAGAACTACGATATCTCTTCACAGAGAGTTGTTGTCACTAGATCACTTAGAACAACATATAATACATCACAGGCAAGTATTACAAATGTAATATCTGATACTACAACATAACAAGCAGAAGTTAAATTAAATGGATAGAACTAATTTACAAAATATTGCATCTAGGATAAGAGAACAACTTCCTACTTATTTAAACAGTAGTGAATATGATAACTTTGTTCGTTTTTTAGAACTGTATTATGAATGGTTGGCACTAGATGACAATGTTAGTAATGTCACTGGAAAAATTACTTCACTTACAGACTTAGACGAAACTTTTGATGTTTTTGTTCAAGAGTTTAAGTCTGAACTTGCTGGCGCATGGCCAACCATTACCAAGATTAAGACAAATACTCAAATTGCAACTGAAATTTTGCAAGAATTAAACAATGGCGATGATGCAGAAACATCTATAGATACTACTGCTGACCAAGAATTTTTTACTGACGGTGTTTCTGCAAAATATGTAATGGATTATTTTAATCCCTTTTATTATTTCTCAGATCAAGATGTAGACACAAAAGTTACTAAGATACGAGTCTTTATAAATGATGTCAATTTTGCTGGAAGAGTTGGGGAATCTTTAAGTGATGTTGTAGATAATTTAACACCCCCAAATGATGACCCAACAGGAAGCACTGGTGATTGGGTTGAATTAATTGAGGGAGTTGATTATAGACTTTTAGAAAACTCTATTATTTTTCAAGATGAAAATAACGATCCGATTGTTCATGATAATCGTGATATTATAAAAATAAGATTTTATTTGAGAACTTTTATAAGTCCTACTGCAGACGTAGATACTGAATCTGCAATCCAAAAATTAGTAGAAGAAAGTGGAAAAGAAAAAACCAGATATACTAATGAAAGAAACTTTTTAAAGTTAATTAATAAGTTCTATAAACAAAAGGGCAGCGAAAGTTCCTATAAATTTTTGTTTAGGGCACTGTTTAATGAAGATATAGAAATATATTACCCAAAAGAAAACTTGTTAAAACCAAGTTCTAATACTTGGCAAACACTAACAAGTCTTAGGACTGTTCCGTATGAAGGCCCAATTAAGATCAATCAACCACTGTTCATTGAAGGTGAGTCTAGTGGTGCCTCAGCAAATATTGAATATTTCAATGATTATACTTTAGGTGATTATAAAGTTCGTGAATATGTAATTAGTTCTATCAATGGTGAGTTTTCTAGTAAAGAAACTGTAAAAATAAAACAAATAGATTCATCCATTTATGAAGAAAGTTTATATGAATGTGTCGTAGGATTTGAAATAGAAAATCCTGGCGAAGATATGCCACGAAATTTGACACTGCAAAATAATTTATCTTCAAATGGTAGTGGTTATGGTTTTGCTGCAAAAATCGCACACACTTCTTTCGGCCCAGTTGAAAATATCAAAATTGTTAATAATGGAGATCAGTATATTACTGGCGAAACAATTGAGTTTCAAAATGGCAACACATTGGGTTCATATGCTATTGGTCAAATTAGTTCTATTCAATCCGTTAAAAATAATTTTAGTGTTTCATTCTTTCAAAACCCAGAAAGTTTAGAATATCCAGTCATGTCATTTGATATTGGACTTTCGGGGTTTGATTTTGGCCCTAGAGCACAAAATCCATCAGTTACGATTGAAAACATAGATTATCTCTATGATGATGTTTTTTATCTATACGATTATGAAGACATCTATAATAGAAAAATTACACATCAGGTCCAAACGTTTTTTGCCGCCGTCAAAGATTATAAGACTGGGGAGTTAAGTTCTACTTATAGAAGTTCTATAACTCCAGTCGAAGAACCACCATTTATAATTACAAATTTAAATGAAGGTGATCCCACAGAATATAGATTAAGAACAGACTTGGAGTTTCAAGTTACATCTGTAAATGAATTTGGTGGTATTACTGGAGTTTCAATTACAAATAACTTAGCAAGTCCAACCAATGTTTTCCCACAGATTGCGGATGTAAGAAACCAAACTGCAACCTATCATCAAGGTAGAGGTGTAGGTGCGTTGTTTGATGTTGCATATCTTGATAATGTAATAACTTCTGTCACTTTAGGGAGTCAAGAAACTTCTAAACATTATGTCCCTGGCGATTTTATTAAAATTGACGGCGAACAATTTTTTAATGGTGTGTCGGGTGTTCATGATATCTTTATAAAAGTATTGACTGTTACAGGTGGTTCGGCATATTTAAATCTAGACGCATCTTCATATACTACAACTTCTAGAATTGGTACAGGCGCTGTGTGGGATATTGATACAGACGAACCCAGTTATCCCCAAAACCTTTCTGTTCTTTTGAGTGATGCAAATGCACAAGGAGTTTTATCACCAACTACAAATTATATCGTTGGGGATAAGTTTACAATTTTAGGTTCTGTTGTTGGTGGTACGGATGGAGAGAATGATGTAACAATTACCGTAACAGAAGTCAACGATGAAGGACGAATCGAAGATTTTGAAGTTTTTGCAAATCCAATCACTGGACATATATCAACATTTGAAGTTTTAAATCCAACAACTCCGATGCCAGATGGATATTCATATTACTACGCACCACAATATACCGCTTCTACTCAAAATGGCGGAACTTCTGGAACAGGTGCAATATTTAATTTCATTAGAAGAGATGGGACAACATATTATGTAACAAATCCTGCGTCAAGATTTAATGGAATTAACTATTCCGTTGGCGATTCAATTACAATAATTGGTAGTGAATTGGGGGGTGTTGATGGAATTAACGATCTAGTTTTTGATGTAATTAAGATTGACGACAATGGTGGTATATTGCAGATTGGAAATATTAGTGGAACTGCTATTAATTCATCGCCAGAAAATCTAAACAAGAATGATAATTTAGTTAGTGTTATGTCTAATGGTTATGGTGCAACCTTTGATGTTAATATTAATAACGGAGTATATACTGTTACGCCAAATCAACCAGGCGCCAATTATCTTGTAGGACAAAATTTTAAGATTAAAGGTTATAAGTTAGCACACCAATACTTAAAAGAAGGATTTAAAGCAGGACTTGCAAAGGTTGGGGAACATGCATTATACACAGATTATGGATGGTTGAGAAGTGATAACATCGATCTAAAATTTGATGTCGAGTTAACCAACAAAGAACTAACAATCGACTTTTGGTATTTTAGAAAATCTATTTCTATTACAGATATAGATTCGCCCGGCGGCGTTATTTTTGCAATCAACAGTGAAGATGGTGGTACTCAACATTTAACCCTTTGGCAAAATTATGATGGTACAATTGATTTAATTGATTCTTCTGGAAATGTACTTGGTGCAAGATCAGTTCCGTTTGGAGAGTGGAATCATATAGCGGTTTATTTTTCTAACGATGGAACTTCTATCTATTTGAATGGACTATTAGAAAATACAATTCCTGGCGTCAATATGTTAAATTATAGTACAAACTCAAATTTCTATATTGGTGCAAGACAGATTGTAGATGGAAATTCTTTAGTAATTATGAATGATTATACTCTTGGTTTCTTTGGTGCATTCAGAATGACTAAAGGACAAAGATATGTTGCTAATTATGAATCTAATATTACTTTAGAAGGAGATCCTGCAGCAGTCGAGGCGGCATTTGATGATTGGTATAGATTTTCACATTCTGGTGCATCATCATACCAAGCAATCCCCAGCGACTTGTCTGCATGGATTTATAACTCTAGTACAAATAGTATTGAATGTACCGCAAACACAGGTAGTTTTACTGGTTTTATTGGCTCAACTCCTGCAACAAACTTAGAATTTGAATCCGTCATGTCAAGTACTTCATCAGATGATGATACACTTGCGCTTATAGTTGGATTTGTGACTAATGGATTACAACCTACAGACGCTGGATATAAAGAATATACTTTAAGTGCGGTCAGAAATATGGGCGGAACTACTCCTAATGTTGGTTGGGGAATAGTATATAATTATCTACAAGATGATCAGATTGTTCTTCAAACATCTAATGTACCGTTTATTTCTGGTGGATGGAGTGCAAATGGTGCTACAAAAGTAAAAGTAATAAAAAATGGTGCCAGTGTATATGCAACTACTTCCCAGAATGGGTCAACTTCTTTAGATTCTTCAACTACACTTTATGTTGATTTGAGTACAAACCCAGTCTTAAATAAATTTGAAGGTGCAATTCAGTGGGGTTTTGGCGCACACAGTCAAGATGCTGCGAACTTCTCATTGTTAGATGCATCGGGTTCTTCTACTGGTGTTTTAGTAGAAGATAAGGGAACCCAGAACCCTGTTTCTGGTAATGGAATAAGTCCAGAACATGTCAATCCTATTCCCTTTAAACAAGATATTAGACAGTCATCAAGATATCTAGAAAGAGTTGACGCCGTTGGAGGCGAAACAGTTATTGAATTATTCTATGACAGTAATTCTGCAGTGAGAATATTCAAAGTTACAGATAGTATTATCACTCCAGAAAACATTCCAGATGCATTCCCAACAAATCCTATAGAACGGTTGGTATGGGAATGGGCGGATAATTATTATATCTGGATTGATGGTGCATGGAAAAACTATGTTGAACTTGACCCATCAGAGTATAATGCAACAACAGGTACTGCGATAACCTTTACTAATCCGTTAGTTGCTGGTGATATTATAATGATTAGATATTATGGTGCTTTGTCGGACAAGCTTGAATATGTGATATTCAATAGTGAATCTTTAGTAGAACCAAATAAAATCAGATTGAGAAGGTGGGTAGATAATCCTCAAACTCTTGATGACACTATGGCGCAATATCAATTGCCTGATGCCCATACACTGACTGTTGGATGGGAAGAAATTCCAAAGTCTGGTATTGAGACTACTAGACTTATTACAGGTGGTGAGGGTTACATTAGATATCCATATGGAAATGTTGCGAGGGAAACATTGTCGTATACTTCTACTGGTAGAAGTGGAGTTTTGCGAGGACTTGGAAAAGATATTGGTAAAATTAATAGACTAGAAATATACGCAAATCCATTTAGAGAAGATTTTGACGGATTTGGAGTTGGATATGATACTCCACCAGAAATTGACTTGAGTAATTATGGTAATGGACAGGCATCTATTAAAGTACTAACTGGGCCTCTATGTGTTCGTGATGGTGTTTATGTCAACCAACAAGGATTTATTTCAGATGATAATCGTATTCATGATGGTTATCTGTGGCAGGATTATTCTTATGTTGTAAAAGTAAACAGATATATTGATGAGTGGAGAAGAATCGTTAAGAAGATTATTCACCCCGCTGGTTTGATGATGTTTGGAGAATTTACTACTCTAACTAAGGCCTCTGTAAGAAAAGGACTTGGGGTTGCATATCGTGAACTCATGTTCGAAATTATTAAAAATGTTAATTTGAGAATGCGTAATATGGATGGTAGTGGAAGTTGGACATATGCTACTGCCCAACAAACTGATATCAACGATTTGAATTCTCATGGTTATTATTTTGTGTATGATAATCGTCAACTTAGTATTGACAGTGAAATTGATGGCCTTTATCAAGGTGTAGGAACTGGAGAAATATCTGATGATACAGTTGGTGCAGCAACGGTAGATAGTGGGTCTGGTAGATATGCATTATTAGATGAAAATGGAAATAATGCTTTGCGCTGGGAAGATGTAAAGAAAATCGCAATTAACTACAAAGATGCATATGGAAAAGATTATGGACACTATTGGTCGTCTAAAATACTTGGTAATACATTTACAATATATGATACATCTGATGAGAGTATGACTAATGATGAATGGATAAATGTAAGGCCTTGGGCAAAGTATGTTGTAGAGAGTGTAGAACTAGATCCTGATTATCTTGACAGAATTGCAGTTTTTGATGTGAAGATTATTCAGTCTTATAGAGAACTTCCTTCTACTGCTCCTCAGAATAGAGTTGAGTTTAGATGGGACAACATTTGGCGTGGGAATGTAAACAGACAACCAAACTATTGGGTTGGTGCTATTGCAGATGGTGCAAATCCAAGAGATGAAAAAATGGTGATAAATATAACAGGTAAGTATATGTTCTACAAAAACTATACTGGTGACCTGCCGACATTACACACCACATACAGGTCACTAGAAAGGTTTAAGTTTTACTTTACTTCCAGATTCCCTTGGGAAAGGTTGAGACCATTACTGTTTAGTCCTCAGAGAGAAATGGATAATTCTCCATATCTGATAAAACGACCAATTGTAAATGGAAATGGATTGACTCATATTCCCGCAAAGGCAGAAGGCCTTGGGATTTGGTATCACTTACCAGTGGATGCAACAGATAATGATTGGATTGCAAATACAGACGGAACAGATCATAATTGGAGAAATACTGTAATTGAAGATGTTGTAAAACTTGCAGATAACAAATATCGTGCGGTTTTAGATTCGTTTATTAATATTACACCTGTATTCTTGATAATGAGTGAGGAAGAACCAGATGTCCCGACTAGAAAAAGACTGGGGCCTACAAATTTAACAATTGAGAGAATAAAATTTAATGATAGATTACAATCAGGACTTGATTATAATGTAGATAGAGTTGACTATGACGAAAATTTATTAGACTTGAATACTTTTATAAAGTATCAAGCAGAACACATTCATGATAAGTCAAATGTCGCACCAGAATCATCTATTGTACTGTATAATACGAATCCAACAACAATTGAAGAATTAAATCAACAGATTGTTCTGAAAGACTAAAAAATAAATTATAAATAGTATTAAAATTCATGACACTAAAAAGGTAAAAAAATGGCAGCGATTATTACAAACAAATTAAGAATTTTCAATGCAATGGAATTCTTGCAATCAATTAACAGATCCGCACCTAATTGGAAACCTAACAATACCTATGCAGAAGGTGATGTTGTGGTCAACAACCAGAACTCATTTATTGCACTAGGAAATATTAGTGGTTCTTCCACAAGTGGTGTTTCTGCTGGTGATGGGGATGGCCCAGCACCAGATACTCTCCAAGATGGTACTGTACAGTGGGCCCATCAAGGACAATCGGTTTACAATATGCTTTATATGGCAATTGGTAAACAAACTCCTTGGTTAAATGATTCAAACCCACCGACACCAGAAGATTCAATTGGTTACTCATATAGATTTAAGTACGATACAATTGCACTTAAGAAAGTCAATTACAGTGATATGACTCTTGCAATTCCAAGAATCAACTGGACTTCTGGTAGAGTATATACTATGTACGAACATGATAACCCAGAAGAAATTATTCCAAATGGATATGTGATTGTTGCATCTGGAAATCAATTTAATGTTTATAAGTGTATTAATAACCAAAAATATGATGCTGCTGCCCAAACAGTGACTACAGTTGCTTCAACAGTCCAACCATCAACTACTGGAACAGAAATTGAAGAGACTGTAGATGGTTATAAGTGGAAGTTTATGTATGCAATCGATCTTCAAGATTCTCTTAAATTCTTGACAAAAGATTATATTCCAGTTAAAAATCTTCTAGAAGATCCAGTTGCACCTGGCACCGCCGCTCAGGTACAGTGGGACATCAAACAAGCCGCATCTCAACCAAATCCTGGCCAAATTGAACATGTAAAAATTATGCCAAACGAAGAGGGTGGTGCGATTGGTGGAGGATTGGGTTATCATCCAAACATTCAACAAACAGCCTCTGTTACACTAACTGGTAATCAAGTTACCATCGCCGGTGTTGACGGTGCGACAGATTATACTGGTTATGATTTAGTAGACCTTGGAAATCAGGAACAGTTTAGAATTACAAACTGGAGTCTTTCTGGTACAACTGCAACTGCAAATGTAAACGGTTCTTTTACTGGTGGTGCTGGTAGAGATATTCTTATTGCGCCCGGCGTTAATATTTCTGGTAATGGTTCTTCTTTCAGTGCATATGGACTTGTCGTAGACCAAAGAATTGAAAAAATTGTTATCACCAGTACTGGTGCAAATTGGTCTGCTGTAGACAACGCAACCGTTGATGTTAATAATGTTCCAGCATACAATTTCGATGGAACATTGAATGTAAATGCATGTAAAGTAAAACCAATTGTTTCCCCAGAAAATGGACATGGATTTAATCCTGTAGAAGAATTGGGTGGTTATTATGTAATGACTGCAATAAAACTTGAATATGACGAACAGTCTACAAGAGAAAATTCTTTGGGGAGTTTGGAAACTAAGATTATGTTTCCTGTCGAAAATTCTGAAGCACAGTTTAGACAGATTGCTATTGTCGCTGATCCCGATGCACAGACTCAGGGTGGGTCGACTCCTGCAAACGAAGAGTCATATAGAGGCCCACAGCACCCAGATTTTGGTTCTGCAGATGAAGAAACATTTGATATCGTAACTGGTACAGGTAAAGTTCTCTACATTGAAAACCGACAGCCCGTTTCTAGAGCCATTGATCAAATTGAAGATATTAAAGTAGTATTTGAATTCTAATTAAAATAAAAAACCAGTTGAGAGAAGAAGACACATGGCAATAAATTTAAACGTCACTCCCTATCACGATGACTATGATATTGATAAAGGGTACTTGAGGGTATTGTATAAGCCTGGAAATTCTGTACAGGCAAGAGAATTAACGCAACAACAAACAATCTTACAACAACAAATTGCAAACATGGGAGATCACTTCTTTAAAGAAGGTTCTATGGTTATCCCTGGCAGTTCTGCTGTAGATGTTGCTGTTCCTTATATCAAAGTGACTCTTGCTGAAGGACTTACCACTGCTGCAGAATTTGTCGGCAAAGTAATTCAAGGTAATAAGACAGGGATCAGGGCGATTGTCATTTCTTATGCTGATGCTGTTGATTTAAATCAAGATGCACAGATTGATGATAATGATGAACCAACAACACTGTTTGTAAAATATCTTGATGGTGTTGCTGGAGGCCAAAGAGTAGTAGATGGTGTTACACTTGAAATTGATGATGAAAATGGAATCGATTTTGTTGTTAATGGAAATACTGTAAATTTAAAAGAGGGTGATACTTCATCCTTCGTAGAGGGAGAGGTTCTAACTGCATCAAATGATGATGGTTTAAATTTAATCGCAACAGTTGCACTTAGTTCCGACCATGCAGATCCTTTAGGTAAGGGTTCTCTTGCATTTGTTGAAGAAGGAATTTATTACACTCAGGGGTTTATGGTCAAAAACCAATCACAAAGTGTAATTCTAGACAAATATGATGACACTCCTAGTTATAAAATTGGATTTGAAATACAAGAAACGGTTGTAAGTGCAAACGAAGATCCATCTCTTTTTGATAACGCACAGGGAACAACAAATTACAACGCCCCTGGCGCCGATAGATATCGAATCAATCTCGTATGGAGTAAAAGAACATTAGATACTCCAACAACAGATAACTTTATAGAAATTATTACCGTTCAAGACGGTATTATTAAAACACATGTTAGAAATACAGAATATTCAGTAATTACCGATGTACTTGCAAGAAGAACTTATGATGAGTCTGGTGATTATACGGTTCGCCCATTCAATTTAGACATTAGAGAGTATTTCAAAGAAAATGGAAATGGTGGTGTATACACCATGAAAAATTTTGAATTTGATACCGAAGTGGCAGCAAAAGATTTCGCACTAAAGAATTTTACAGATGAAGATGGAATGGTCGATCAAAATGGAAACGGACTTGCTCATACAGTAAGTGCATTAGAACTTATAAAATTTTCTGATCAAAATTTGGATTCGACTGGATTAAAATATTACCCAGGCTCAAGTCATCAATTTTTAGTTGATGCAGTAAGAAATTATCTTGCACTTGGAGTTGAGAGTGGAAAGGCCTATGTTAGAGGTTATGAAATTACCAAAACGGCCACTACATACATTCCTTATAAAAGGTCGAGAGAAAATTATCAAGTAAACAATCATTATATTCCTGTCGATCTGGGCCCATACATCTACATTACAGATGCAAAAGGACTTCCACTGATAGATGAAGAAGTTAAACTTGTTAATATGAACATTTCTCCAGTAATTAATGAAGATTACACAATTGTAACATCGAATTTAGATGATGCTGATACTGCATATTTCCAACCAGTACAATATGACGAAGATTTGACATTTTTTGCTGGTGGCGGCACTAACTTGGGCGCAAATGCATATGGTATTGATGTAATTGCAAATGCAAAAGTTAAGGCGATAGAATATTTTACAGATTCCGATGATGATTCAATTGATGACAACTACGGAACTTCTACTTTTAGGCCTTCAAATACATCCGTTGAAACTGGAATATGGAAAGTTTTTCTATATGACATCGAATATGAAATTAATCCAAGAACAAATGTTCCTTATACTATGTTGGATGCAAGGTCTATTGTTTCAAATGAAGAAGTTGTTCCAACAACATTAGGTGGTTCAATTTATAGATTTGGCGCTAACGTATTAACACTGATGTCATTGTCGGATGTGCAGGGACAGTTTACACTAAAATCTCTCATCTATGATAGATATGATAGAGATGTAAGAGCAATTAACTATTATTATAACTCTGCAGATCAGTTCCTATTGGTAAAAAATCTTAATTCTGGAAATGGATTGTCTACAGAATCGGGAGTATTGCCTAGTGCAACCTTTGTTACAAATGAACTTATTAACGAGGCGATTGCCAGTGGTTCTGCTGGGACAGATACTACATCTTTTGATGGTAATGCATCTGCTGATATGACAGGAACTCAGGCAAGGATTACTGGTAAATTTGCACTTTTGTCAGATGGTGGTGCAAGTATTGTTGATACTGGTAAAAGATTTTTGCAAACTGTTAGATTTGTTGATGATGAAAGTGGAAGAGAAACAGTAGATACTCAATACGATGTACTGAAAGTATTTGAAGATCAAACAGTTACAGCCAATGGACAGCTTGTTTTAACCGCAACAGATGATAACTCATTCTTTATTTCAACTCAAAGTTTATATTTGGCATTTGATAGGGCAGATTTGAATTCTTCTGTAGGTGAAATTGGTAGAATTACAAGTATTTCATTTTCTTCTGATAGAAGAACTGCCACTCTTAATGTCACAAATTTGCCCGCAGGAACAACTGGGGTAACTGTATACGCACCAATCAAAAAGACTTCTTCCAGAGAAAAAATTAAAACTTTGAGAGAAAATCAGTTACATTTGCCTTACACCTTAGTGGATGCAATTGGACAAACAATTGGACAAACTGACTATGATAATGTAAACGATGCAAATAACGATACATCTCTAAGTTATGATGTAGATTTATTAGGATCAAATTCTAGTGTTGCAACAGGAGTTGTGAATTCTTCAATTCCTACTGGCGCAAATAATGATCTTATTCTTAGTGTGTCTAATTTTCAATTACCACATTCAGATGTATATGAAATCAAAAAAATATATGACACTTGTAATGTAAACAATACTTCTTATAGAATTTCAATTGAATCAAATGACAGAAAATTCCTACATGAAATGACAGAGGCAGATTTTGAATTTGCACTGAAAGCCTATACTTTTTATGAAACGACTGGCGCCTCTCCATTTTCTGTTGATTTAGATCATACTGTATATCCAACTCTTGTTAGTATTCAACCGCAACTGACTGTTGATGGTACAGTAAATCCATTTAAGGAAGAAATCGAAGAATTATGGTTGAGTAATGTTGGTATCGAAACTCCTGCAGAAGTTCCTGTTAAAATTAATGATATTACTGATAGATATACTTTATTTTCTGGACAAAGACATTCTATCATTCAATTGGGCGAATTAGAACTAAAGGCTGGTACATTACCATGTGGCGGCCGCCCCATTATTATTTACTCTTATTTTGAACACGGCACAGGCGATTATGCATCCGTAGACTCATATGTTAATATCCCATATCATAAAATCCCAATTTTTGAGGGTGTTAGATTACACAGTACATTAGACTTTAGACCTGCTGCAACTTATCAACAACTGTCTGGGTATCCATATGGTAAGGGTGTTGTTTCTGGAATTTCTGATTATCCAATCGATGCGAGTGCAATCAGTGCAGATATGCGTATCTATTTTGGTAGAGCGGATAAACTTTACATGGATAAGTTTGGAAACATTAATGTGAAGTATGGTGCTCCTTCTGAAACTCCTGTTTTCCCAACAGATCCAGAAGATGGAATGGTATTATACACATTAGAAACACTACCATATACTGGTGTTCCTAAAGATGTTAGTGCGAAAATGATTGACAATAGAAGATATACCATGAGAGATATTGGTAAACTTGATAAGAGAATTACTAATTTAGAATATTATACTTCTTTAAATCTTTTAGAAAAAGAAACTAAAGACTTGTTGGTTACGGACGAAAATGGACTTGATAGATTTAAGAATGGATTTGTAGTTGAAAACTTTACTGGTTTTGGAACTGCAAACGTTTATGATTCTGATTTTAACGCTTCTATGGATACAGGAAAGGGTGAGTTGCGTCCGTTTTTTACTACCTCAAACATTCCAATGCATTTAGATTTTGTAAACTCTGAGGGATTTGAAGTTTCGGGTAGATGGGCGTCACTTCCATATACGAGTCAGTTATTAATCGAACAAAGAAAATCTTCAAAAACTGTAAATGTAAACCCATTTGCAATTTTTAGTTTTAAGGGTTCTATGGTACTTGTACCTTCTACGGACAACTGGCATGACGATCCAAAGTATTTGGATACAATTACAATTAATGAACGAGGAAACACAGATAATTTTGAAGAACTTGCACAGAGGTCAGGAATTCTTGGAACCGTTTGGGGCTCTTGGGAAACGACATGGACTGGTGCAACTAATCAGGCAACAAATACAAGTTCTCGTACCGAATCTAGTGGAAACAATGACCGCACAGTAACAACTACAACTAATACTTGGAATGATACAGGAACAAGAACAAGAACAGGTGTTACAACATCACTTAACGAAAGTTGGACTCCAGTTACTACAGATAAACTGGTCAGTACTGAACAAATTCCATTTATTCGTACTAGAGATGTATATTTTAAAGCCACTGGGATGAAACCAAATACAAAGTTGTTTGCATTCTTTGACAATACACCAGTTAGTGATTATGTTACTCCGATAAAAACATTAAATATTACAAATGTTCCGCCGGCAACAGCGCAATATATTAAAAACAATAGAAATATATTTGCAGATCAATATGGTGAATTGAAATTGCGTGGACAATCTACTGCACATGAAATCTTTGTTGCAGATATTGATTATTTGGATGCAACTTCTCTAAAACTTTATGTATTGGATAATGTGCCTGGCAAAAGTAATAGTTCTTTCAGTTTAGGAGAGGTTCTATTCTTAGTTGAACGAGATGGGAAATCTCATAACATTGGAAGCTTCCCAAATGAAGGTATTGTTGGTGGTTCTGCTTTAAGATCAGACTCAGCTGGTACTGTTTACGGTAACTTTTCAATTCCAAATAACAACCAAACTCCAAATGATGATGATTTGAAATTCAGAACTGGAGAAAGGGTGTTTAAGTTATGCGATCAACCAAACGGAAATCTAGATGATTCCGATACGGATACGAATGCAACATATACTGCAAGAGGAATCATTGAAACTAGACAAAAAACAACCGTAAATACAAGAACAGTTGAAATTGTTGATACAGTAACCAGTTCGACAGAAGATGTTGTTTCAGAATTACGTTCAAGTAGTAATTCTAGTTTTGGTCAATGGAGACAAGTTCGTGGATGGGGTGACCCACTTGCACAATCATTTTTGGTTGATGTAGAGGGCGGCGCCTTCATTACAAGTGCGGAGATTTTCTTCTCTGCAAAAGACGAAGTTGTTCCAGTGACTCTGCAAATAAGAAATATGGTTAATGGATATCCTGGCCAATATATACTTGGTGAAAAGATGTTAGATCCAAGACAAGATTTAATTCAACTTTCGGATGATGGTTCTTTAGAAACAATATTTACCTTTGATGAACCAGTATATTTGGAAGAGGCAACAGAATACTGCCTTGTATTAATTGCAAATACGCAAGGATATAGAGTTCATGTTGCAACATTAGGACAAGAGGCACTTGATGGATCTGGAATTATTTCTGAACAACCTTATGCTGGTGTTTTCTTTAAATCTCAAAATGCTTCTACATGGACTGCAGAACAAAAAGAAGATTTAAAATTCACACTTTCTAGAGCAAAATTTGATATTAATAAAGATAGTAGTCTATATTTCACAAATTCCGAAATAGATGTTGGAATGTCCGATATTAATGTTATGGAGAGAATATTTGATGATAACGCAATGTTTGTTCATAAAGATAGTTCTCTTATTACATTTACTGTAAATGATAGTTCTGGATGTGTCCCAACAAGTTTCTGGCAACCAAACGGATATAATTATGTTACTCTTAAAAATTTCCATGGGACTTACGACCAATATAGCGCTGCAGATTTAAATGGTTCGCATTTGGTTGTTGCAACAACTCATAATTCGTTTACTATCGATATGAGAGGTTTTTTCTATCCAGAAGGAGTGCAGTCAGCAAGAATTGCCCATGGTGGAACCATTCCATCAGTTGACTCTATATTTACTCCTGCATCAAATACATTTTCGCAGTTTAGACAAAAGAAACCAGCTAGTTGGTGTACTAATATTAAATATGATTTAATGAAACCTAACATTACATCTGTTGAACTAGCTGGTACTGGTATTTCGATGAAATTTAAAGCATTGACAGGTACATCGCAGGATTCGACAGAGGCGCCAGGGGTTAAAGACTTAAGTTTCAGAGGAATTACACCAAATCAAAACTATGCATTTAATAGACCAATGATGGTTGCAGACAATTATAATGAGACTGTTTTTGATACATCTACGAATTCCCTTGACAAAAAGTCATTGATCTGGAAGGTAGACTTAGTTTCTAATAAGGACAATCTGAGTCCTATTATCGACTTAGAAAGAATTGCTGCCGTATTGGTATCTAATGTAACAAATAGTGCTGAAAATGTTCCTAGTGGAGTTAGAGGACATGTCAATACTGGATTTGTTGATGAAACGAGTCCACACGGTGGTTCAGCTGCAACTAAGTATATGACAAGAGAAATTAAATTAGATCAGTCATCAACATCACTAAAAATTATAGGTTCAGTTTATCGCCCAGATGTAACAGATGTAGATTTTTACTATAAGATTAAAACATCACCAGATCAGAATTTTGAAAAACTTAATTATGTATTACTTGACCGTCCTGCCGTTTATGATAAGGCATCTAGAGATGTTTCAGATTATAAAGAATTTGATTACGAAGTAAGAAATTTACCAGAATTTAATTCTGTAGCAATCAAAATTGTTCTTAAGAGTAAAAACTCTAGTGTTGTACCAAAAGTCAGAGACTTTAGAGTTATTGCATTGGCAACTTAATTGGAGAATATAATGAGACTAAAAGTTAAGGGTAATAAAGATCTTGTCAGAGATACGAACTCACAGGCGATAATAAATACTGATAACAATGGTTATAATAATTTTATCAGAAGGTCTAATGCACTTAGAAGGCGTGACGATGAAATAAAAGATTTACAACAAGAAATGAATGAAATAAAAAACACACTAAACTTAATATTGGAGAAACTTTAAATGGCCGTAGAATATCCATCCCTTGTAGATGTGTTGACAACAGACACCTTTGAAGAGTGGAGAGTCAAAACTAATAATTTCAAAGCTTATGCCGAGGCAGCGGCTGCAAATATTGGTAATCTCGCATTCTTAGAAACTGATGCACAGTCTACAATCGTTGACGCAATCAACGAAGTAAACACTCATACAGATATCAATACTAGAAATATTGGTAACATGTCTACTCTTGACCCAGAAAATCGTGGGTGGAGAAGAGATAATCTTGTAGACACAATTAATGCAGAAAATCAATGGTCTGTAGAATACACAGACGATGAGGTAGAAAAAGAAAGAAATGCACGAATTGCAGCAGACAATGCCCTACAGGCAGAATTAGATGTAACTCAGAATGCTGCCGGATTAAACGCTGACGGAACATATTCATTAATTTCTACGGCAACATATGTTCCTGCTGCGACTAGTCTTAGACAGGGAATTAGTCTTTTAGATACCACTTTGAAAACTAAATCTGATTTGTTAGATAGATTAAATATTACAGTTGGTGGTGGTGCTCTTACTGGACAGTTTGATTATGATGGTTTGGGTGTTAATTATCTTTCTACAGACAGTGATAATAATGCAGTAGTAAAGACAAATCTTGTTGAATTAGATACTGCAGTAAAAGTTAATGAGGACGATATCACTTCATTAGAATCTAAAACAACTAGATTGGAAAATGTACAAAACTTCTTGAAACACTCAGTGGGTACAAACAATGATGGTGTATACGATGCAGTATTATCAAATAATTATGCAGACTACGGTACTGTAAAAGAAAACATAAACATTCTTGATTCCACATTGAAATTGGTTAATGATGAAGTTTTTGGAAGTCTTAAAGATAGAGTTGACAATATTGTAACTGATTTAGAAACCAAAGAAGATAAGTTAATTGTAAGAGGGCCTGGCGCTACTGATGCAGACCCACTTGGTAACTTGAATAGTGGTGTCGGTGATACTACTTCAATTGTTAATGCCATTAATGCACTATATCAACAGGTTCTTCCATTAATTACCGACCACAACGCTGGTGGATATGTTAAGAAAACTGGCGATACAATGTCTGGAACACTAACAATCGAAGGTGCAGATCTCAAAGTTACTGGAAATCAGTCGCTGAAAATTGAATGTAGTGGTGATATTATTGCATTCCAAGTTTAATTAATTAGTAAGAGAAGAGAATTCTAACATGGCAATACCAGCAGACGGCAGACTGAAAATGACGCACATTGTTGCGGAGTTTAAACCAGTAAATAACTCCGCACCCCATTCTCTGTCTGAATATTATAGAGGTGGTGGTAATGTTCCAGATAGATTTAATAATAGAAATATTCCTGTTGGGCCCAGAGGGCGTACAATAAAATATTCTGATTTCCGTGGAACATCTGATGCAACACTTCCTTATAATATTTTAATTCCTACCATATGTGTTGAAGACGCATGGAAATATATGCGCCTTAGAGATGGAACATTTATGACTAGGTGGGATCAGATTAATGATAATAATACCGTCTATTTCACAAGAAATGAAGAACTTGGTTCTGTAAGAATTGATACTCCACAAGATTGGGAATATGTTAAGTTAACTATTCCTGCAATGAGTTTCAAGATGGGAACTGAAGAAGGATTTGAGCAAGTTGGGTATGAACAACACTGGTCTAACAAAGTAGACAATCAACAAGTCTTTGAGGCTGGTGATTGGAAAATTAGAATTCCAAAAGGATACAGAAGACTTAGAATTTTAGCAACTGGTGCCGGTGGTTCTGGTTCTTCACAATATATTCCTGGCCAACCTACTGTAGAAGATTATGTTCGTGAAGGATTGGTAGGTACGGAAGACCAAGGATTTGCTGGCGAAGACACAACTATTACAATGCCAAATAATCAGAAGATTAAAATTTTTGGTGGTATTGGTGGTAAACTTTCAAATGCAACAGGAGAGTCTACAACAATTCGTGGCGAGACTACTGATACACTTCAAACAGAGACTGGAACAGTAACACTTGCAAGTGGTTTTTCAGAAACTGATTATGCCGAAGGTAAGTACAATGGTTCATATATTTTAGAAACTAATGACTCAAACTACCAATTTTATTGGCAAAACCAACTTCTTGCAACATCAAATGATATTTCAGAAGATGTTAGAGATAGTTCTGGTTGGTTGTATACTTCAACTTCTGAAGTTATTGATGAAGATCCTCAAGGTACATTAAAGTGGTATAAGGTATCTAGAGTTAAAAGTTTAGAAGTCTCTGCAGAAGTTACGGATAGAATATACAATAGTATGTTGGAAAGAAACGCTAATGCAACAGAGAAATCTAGACATGTAAACTCAGATACTGTGGTGGATGTCATTCGTTATATACAGGGAAGAACTGGATTTGTTGATGTTATCGCTGCAAACCCAGACTTTGGGCCCAACACATTTTCAACTACAGATGGATTTAAATATTTACTTGCTCAAGCAAGTAGTTTGTCTACAAGTACAACAACGAATATTCCAAATTATTCTGGCACCGATACTGGTACTATTAATACCAGTGGTAATCTCTATCAACACAAAGTTTATGCAGAAAATGGTACAACTGCCAATAATAATCAAACAACAACTACAACTATATCAAATGTGGCAGATAATTTACTTTTGACTTTTGAACATCTTGGCGATACCACTTTTGCATACAATGCGAATTTTCTTTTCCCAATTAGAAATGTCCGAGGCACAATCTCTAATGGATTTCCTGCACTGGGAGAATATGTATTTACAGATATCGATGGCCAGAATTACTACAGAGGCGAAATAATTGGTGTAAGTGATGGCTTCATCGATACCACAAGGGTTGGTTTTGACGAAGACTTCACCGAGGGCCAATCAGGTTTTGCCGAGATAACGTATTCTGCTTGGACTGCATCTACACAAACCACTGAAGTAACATCTACTACCGCAAATACTCCTATTGCAGCAAATTCTGCCGCAACAAATTCTGAGTTTGTTGTTTCAAGTAGTGGTAATTTTTATTATGAATATAATGCATACTTACAAAATACTACGCAGAGTGTTCGCCCAGAATTAGAAATTTATGTGAACGGTGTTCGTCAAGTTAATTATACTGGATCAAGTGCTCCCACTCTAACAGGAAATCAAGGAGAAATTAGACTTGCTTCTGGTAGATTGAATATTACAAATCCAGACTCTACAGTTAAAGTTGTTACTGATTTAAAAACGGTGACTACATCTGCAATTCTACCAGAAATTGATGGTGGTGGGTTTAGTACTATTGCACGAAGTGGAACGCACGATTTACCACTTGGTGCAACTGGCCAACCCGCTGGTAAGGGTATCTTTATTTGGGGTCATAATTTTTTTGCATCTCAGAAATTATACACCGATGTGAATGGAAATGTCAGTGTTGTTCACCAATCTTCTTCAGACCCCGAATATTGGTTCTTTATGACAACAGAAGAAGATGCAGGGCAATTTTATACTCCAGCATCTTATGGTACAGAACGAATATTTGTTGGAGTTCACAACGCTGGAAAATCAGTATATGTTTGGGGTAAAAACTATTTTAGATCATATACCTTTAGTGTTGATAATGATGGTTACTTTTCTTTCATACATCCATCGTCAAGTGACAGAGAACAATGGTACTATGCGATTGGTAAAAGAGGTGCGAATTTTACAACCCCAGCTGAATCTGGAACTTATACATTAGAACTTGATGCCACTTATGCAGGAATGGAAGTTATAGTTTGGTCTAAAAACTTCTGGGGTATAAACGGACGCTTAACGCCTACTTCTACTAGTCCTGCTCCAAGACATCTTGTTTTTGACTCTGAGGGTAAGGTTGAATTGTCCCATTGGTCATCTTCAGATGATGAACAGTGGTACTGGTGTGTTACGGATGGTGGCACTACATCACAACCAGCTGGAGTTGGTGGTGTTTCAATGAATAGTTTCACACTAGAAACTTCACTGGACACAGATACAATCGATAAAATTTATCAAAAATATGTTGGAAGAAACTCTAATGTAATTGACAGAGACCTTTTCCGTCAACAAAATTATACAGTATTCCAAGGAATCAATTATGTTGTTGGTACTGCCGAATACGCCGCACAATTTGGATCTACAGTTACGGAACCACCTGTCGTAATACCTGGCCAGGGAACTATACCCACAAAGAGTCAACTGATTAGTGTTACTGGTGGGGTTGCGACAAATAGAACTTACGCACTATCTACTTTACCAATAAACTCTTTGAAATACACAAGAGATAATTTACAAAGTACTCCATTGTCGTATTATGCAGACCTTCCATCAAGTGGTGCAAATATTGTAAGTGCATTGGTTGAAAAATTCCCAATTAATACTTACTGGTTCGAATCATCAGGATTAGGAGAATTGCATTTCTTTAATAATGATGGTGGAGACGGCGGTTCTTCGTGGCATGGTTCTGGTACAAGAGTTGCACCTGAGTTTCCAACAAATGGAAGTCCATCAGAACCAAATCCAGTATATGGATCTGGTGGTGCAGCTGGCCAACATGGTATGAGATATTATAGTAGTACATCGAAAAGTGCTACTATTGGTGGACAGGCAGCTGCAAGTGGATTCTTTGGTGACTTTATGGTATCGCCCGGCGATATTGTTGATATTAAAGTCGGTAGAGGTGGACAATCAAATCAGACCTCATACTTAGATTTGGTGCCTGGCAGTCAAACTCAAGAAAGTACATATGAATCTAACTCAGGAGATGGTGGAGATGGTGTAGTTGTCGTATTTGGTTCTAAAGGAAACGATTATACAAAAATATCAAAGCCTGGCATTGCATTGATTGACGATAGAGGACAAGTTGTTATGTACTCTGTTGCGAATGTATTTTGTGAAGGAAATCAAGAGTTAACTGGTTCAATTTCTTCAAAAGAAATACTTTTATTCGGACAAGGAAAACAGTATTACTTGGTGCATACTTTCCAATTGCAGAAAAACGGAACACAAAAATACCGTGTATATTTATGTCAAAATGGAGAACATTACGCAAAAGTAGAAAGAAGTGGCACTGCGCCTGGCCCATTCTTTAGTCCCAGTCCACCAGCTGGATATCTTCCATCCGTACAAATAACTACAGATCCAGTACAGGCGCCAGATGAATATGTTGTCACTGGTGCAAAGAGAAGTGACATTGATAATGATATTCAAAGTCCAGACCCATGGCCGATTAGAAAATGTACGGTTACATTTGAAACTACTCGACAAGCTAGTTATGAAAACACAATGACATTTACTAATATTGGTAGTGGTGGTATTGGCCCGTCATCAATCGTATTTGGCCCTAATGCTAGTACACAGACATTTACATTGAGTGAAGATGATGTCTATGTTTTACGTTCCTCTGGATTGCAAAGTAACAGAGCATCATCAATGACAACAAGAATCATCGATGATGGAAGGTCACACCAAAACACAACTGGTGGTTCAACTTCTGACGGACGGCCGACAGGTGTTCTTAGAAATAAACAATTTCCAGATTATTTACATTCTGGTAACTGTGATGAAACCCCTACAGGTGGTACATCTGTTTTTGCCGTGCTAAAACAGGAAGGTCAACCCACTATGTATTATATTAAATGGGGAACAGATGTGATTAAAGGTGATGGTGTTAGTTTTGGAACTGTTGCCAAAGCTGATAATACTCTTTCTTCATATGGATTTGTTCCCGCTGTCGAAAATAACCCCTACAGTAACTATTCATGGGATATAAATTGGGAAGGATCGTGGTCTTTTGACAACGACAGTTCAAATACAGAAAGTATAGATTATAATGGATGGCGCTATCATAGGGATCCAAGCAATCTCATTGCCGCTTGTACTAAGACTGCTGGGGGTAATACAATAACATATCAAATATGGGGAATATTCAGAAAAGAACTGCCGGGCGGAGAATCGACAACTGAAAACAACAATAACAGTTGGACTACACTTGAAATGGATGACGGTGTTGATAATGACTTCACTGACTTAAGAGTTACACCTTCGCCAATGGGTAACTTTTATGTAGAGGGTGGATTAACTCACTTTAATTGTTTCTTCTTGGGTGATGGAACTGGAACTGGAACAACTTGGACACGCCCACCGCCTGCAGACACGGGCGGTAACAATGATAATAGTGGCGGCCCTTCTGGACCAAGCACTGCACCTGTAACAGTAGTTACAGATGGGGATGGGGATCCAGTTGTTGATAGCAATGGGGATCCAGTAACTTCTGGTGGCGGTGGTAATGATGATAATCATAATGAACCAACATTTATGTCTCACTATGAACCATCAACTGGAACTGTAACATATTTTGATAGTCCTATGACACATAATGAAATTCAATCCCTAAGGGCGGATCAACCAGATGGTGTATTCTCTACTGGAACTGGAGCGCCTGGGGCAATGATTGGCCCAACTAGAGATGACAACATTAGTGATTCTGGTGGTAGTGGTACTTCTGGACAGTCTGATAAGATTGTTTGTACGGAGATGTATAGACAGACACAACTAGATGATTGGAAAACTGCAATGAAGATTTGGGGATTGCACACAAAGACTCATTTGACTCAGTATCACCAAAGAGGGTATCATTTCTTATTCATGCCTTGGGTTAAAGGAATGAGAAAGAGTGATACCTTAACTAAGTCTGGTGGATGGTTGGCACAAAGAAGAACGCAACACTTAAAGTATATTTTAAGTAGAGATGGTTATGCAGGACACTTAGGTATTGGTAAAAAAGAGAAAGACGATATTGTGGGAAGAATTTGGTGTACTGTGTGGCATCCAATTACTTTTGTAACTGGAAAAATTCTTTCAATATTTAGAGATAAATAGTTGATAAAGTAATGAGAGAAAAAAATTAATGGCACAGAGAAATATAGACCCAAACTACTTTCCTAATTTTGGAATATCTCGTCAAAGAAATTCATTTACTTCTGTAATTGGTAATGGTGGCGTAAACAGTAATGATGGTAGTATCAGTGGCGGATTTATGGGCGTTCTTGCTGAAGATTTGGCAAGAGAATGGCCATTATTTGCTGGTGAACCAATCGCTGGAAATGAATTAATTGATGAGACTCAAACTCTAGTTACAACTCAAATAACAAAACAGTTCTTTAGTCAGATATCACTAAACCGCCCAACTTCTGCAAATGGTGGGGGTAGTGGTGTATATGCTGGGGTTGCAAACTTCAGTGAGGTTGGTGATGGAACCAATCCAGAGCAACATGTTATGATTTTTCAGACCACAAATCAAATTCTGCCTAAGTCTGGTGCAGTTGCGAGAGGTATTGATCAAAATTATAGAATAAGATTTGAATTCGACCTTAGACCACGTTTGTTTGGTGCCGGTGTTGGTACGAGTGGTGATAAAGAATTTAATAGTGAATTGTATCAACTAAATCTTAGAATGGCATCGCAGGGAAGGCCAAAATATCAAGAAGGAAATACTGTACTAGAGGCAGAGTATCAGCCACAATATCATCCAGGCTACAGTTATAATGGGATTTTAAATAGTGGTTGGGAAACTACAGTCGGTATTCCAAATCCTATGTATGGATGGTTTAAGGTAAATGTAGGAACGTCTAATCAAATTAGTACAGATGGTACTATTTCAAGTCCACAACTTACGACTGATGGATTGATTACATTAGAAAATGGTTCAACTGTTGATACTTCTATTATAAGAATGCCAGGTGAAATGGTAGACTTGCATTTTGATGATGTAACTATTACTGCAGATGTTGCAAATACAGGGCCATATTTTGTCTTTGGACAAAACACAGATACTGGTAACTATGGTATTAATCAAGGATATTATTATCCAGTATACTTAGATAAGGCTGCAGCAGATCAGGCAGATATTGACGCTGGTGGAACAGGTTCTTCTACAGTTCATACTTTTACAGAGTATCCACTTGCAACCTTCTACATTCCAGATACAGGTTCTTCATTTAATCAGGCAGGCGCACCTTCTGGAACGGATTATAAGAAATATGTTAATAACAGGTCGATTAGATTTAGAAATAAAAGAAAGGGTTATGGTTGGTTTAAAAGATTTCCAAAAATGAATGCAGAATTGCAAGGAACCTATCCGTTCTCATATAGGCTTACTATGACAGAAAAGGGTATTGTTCTTTACATGTATGATGATGCTGCTGCAGATCAGGCAGACGATTATTCATGGTTCTGTATACAAAGAACATCAAGCAATGAGTCGGGACTTCCAAGAACAGACGAAGCGTCAAAATTCCCTGTTCATTGTATGTATTCTTGTTCTAGAGAAAGTTTTTATTCTTCTGATGCTGGAATTTACTTTTCCAATCAAGCAGCAAACCTACAGACTGCAGAAGATTTGGTAGACACAGTATTCGATGAAGCAGGAAATATATACAATTTATCAAATATGGACAATTCAAAAACATTCTATATATTAAGTCCATACGATAGAGAAGACTATCTTGCCGATGAATGGCAGGCAAAAAATATTTGGAGATTTGTTGTAAGAGAATTTGATGTATTAAAACCAACTGATGTGCATAAATTTGCAACAAAACATCAGACAGATAGTAATGCAGTTATTAATCCATTAGAACAATTGGCCATTACAGATGAAAATAGATTTATCATTACCTTTCCAACTGGACTAACAACACAGAGATATATGTATCCTAAAGAAGAGATGGATATGATTTGTTTTTCATCTGCAGAAGTAGTAGCAGAATCCAGTAATGTACCAATGACAACATACCTATACAATGGTACTAATGTAGACCAAAGAAGATACCAAGGAATGCGTTCAACTATGGCATTTGGAAATGGAATGAGATTACTAGTCTTAGTAAATGGACAATATATTTTTAATAGTGATATCAATCTTGACACATATGACCCTGTGGGAACACCTGCATAATGAATATAGTTTGAGAATTTAGTAAAACAACAAAAAAATTTTTATAAATATAAAGAAAAATACAAAGGAGATATGAATGTCTATTGCCAGTGGATATAGCATACAAAGAAATGACATTATCGATGTCCCTCACCGCAGTCAAGTTGAAACACACAATGCACTGAGTGGGTCTAATATTTATTTTTTAAGATCAAGACCTGATGTTTCTGATAAGGATTGGGAATGGGATATTAGAATTGGAGAAACACGTTTTTACCTTAACAGAGGTTTAGGTAATAACTCTATGGTGTCTGGGGTAACTGCAACTGATGCAGAATTATATAAAGATAGAGTTTATGTAGAGGGTAGTACTTCTGCAGGACAAGGTTCGATTAGATACGATTCGGCGTTGGGAGAGTTTGGTGGAATTGTTTTTGCAGAAGAGGTTAGACCTATTTCTGGTGAAATAATTGAAATCAAGTATATCGAACATGTTACACATTTCACAGGAAGTGATGGTGGACTTTTATTCCAACTGGCACACGATTTAACAGTTCATCCATTTGAATTCCCAGAAATCTTTAATTTAAATTTAAGTAGAGATGTAACTTTTGATACTGATGCAGATGGTACTCCTGGCAATGAAATTACCAGCGATTTTACCACAAGTGAAATCCTTAATGAAATTGACACAGGAACTGGAAATCTTACTGCGTATCAACAGGTATTACCAGTTCAGTATAACAGAGATTATTCCGAAGATGGTACGCCAGCAGATCAATTAGTTGCTGGTAAACTTTGGAAAGTTGTGAGAGAACATAAAGTAGTTACAGAATTAAACTTAGGTTCGGGTGGTGCAACACCGTTTGCAAGTATTGACCCTTCTGATTCAAATACATGGCCAAGTATCATCGGAGATTTCCCACTTACAATTTCTGATCTTGGTTCTGGTGAATTTAGAGTTTCTTTGAATGGAAGAGTTTTACCGTCTGAAGATTGGATTGCGACTTCTAATAATGTTTCAAGGTCAACTCTATTTAAATTTAAAAGAACAGAGGTAATGCCTTGGGTCTCAGACCTAAGTCAATGCGTGTTTACTATATCTTACCATTGGGGTAAGACAATTGATGTTCCGTATGGTGCATTAGTGGGGCCTGGCGGACTGGGCCCCCAGCAAGAGACACTTTCTGGTGGTGCAAATGATTATTCATGGCCAAAAAACAATGCAGTTGATACTGATTACTGGGCGTACTCAAAGGCAACAACATCAGATGGACAACCAACAGGTACTGCAGTAAATGGTTTCGTTGCATTTTTCTACGACCAAACAACTGATACTCCAAATATTGCAGCTGCGATTACTGCATCTGGACAGAAAGACGAGTTGGCAACCACAGAGGAAGGCACATCTTGGATGCTTACATTCCAAGAAAATGATAACTTCCAAAGACCATTCGATTTGATTTATCCTACTCCAGTTAGTAACGATAAAGAAGATGTTAAAGATGCATTGAGAAGAATTACAAATGGATTCTTAGTTGAGTCCAACAAAGGTGTCGATTTATTATCAGACACTAACTTGAGTTTTGCATCAAGTCTTTCTCCTTCTGCCGTAAGAAAACCACAGAAGTGGAGAATGAGATTTGAGTGGAACGATGATGAAAGATATTTAAAAGTAAATGTTGCAACTTCTTATCAGCTGAAAGATGATTTTACTATTTCACAACCACAAGGCCGTGACGGGATTAAGAATCCTGTTTACAGAGAGCCCGGCGAGTTGTGTGATGTGTATAGTTCACCAATGATTGGTAGAGGTGCAATCTTACAAATGAGTAAAGCCAAATCACAGTGGTTTAGAAAAACTCAAATAGAAGATTCGCTTTCAACCTCATATCCAATGTCTTATAGACTTACAGTTACAAATCATGGTTTGGGACTTTTCTTATTTGACCATGCATCAGTGGATCAAGACGATGATTACGCATGGTTAGTAGTACAAAGACATGTTGACCAAACAACTGGACAACCAGAGTTTGCTGAAAAGTCTCCAGTACACTGTGTATATTCGCCATGCAAACGTCCTGTAGATGTTGCAAGTCTAACTCCATATTTTGCATCTCAAGATTTGGATGATTTAAGTAAACCTGGCCCAATCCAAAACTCACTTGGACAAGTTTTCAGATCAGAAGCGCCGACTATCTTTGTTAACAGAGATCTTGCGTTATTTAATGGAATTGTTAATGCAATCGACTTTAATCCAATTGGATATGCAACAGGCGGAACCACCACAAACACATTAGGACAATTATACTATAACGATATTAGAAGTGACCTTACGAGAGGATTTACTGGAACAGGATATGCAGAAAATCAGAATCTTTGGTCATTAACTGCTCATAGGTTGCAAATTGATAGAGACATAACAGTTTCTACTGCATTTGCTTCTAGTGGAGTTAGAAATGTAGAAGTCTTGACGCCAGGGAAGTTTATCGCACAAGAAATTACAGATGCAGAAGGAAATATTACACGAAAAGGTGGTAGAATCGTTGCGTTTAATAAAGAAACTGGTAGATTAATTATCGCTGGACATGTTGGACTAACCTTCGCACGCCCACCAGCTGCCGAAGGCGCTGACCCTGATGCACCACCATCACCATTGGTACTAAAAGAAGGAACTTCTGGATCGGGTGATGTATCGATTGATTTCACTGCTGAAACTACTGGTGACTTCGTTGCAATTCCACTAGATGGGCCTACAGGAAATACATTCCAAGAAGAATTTCAACATGCTGTTTTTGACCTTCAAATTCAAGGTTTTAACTCTCTTCCAAGAAGGAAGGATGTTGCATTTACAACTGGTGCATCACCATCGCCATCGGCGGTTGAACAGATTAAAACATTTACAGTAACTCCTGCAGTTCCGCCTGCGACAGATCCAACAACAACAACTACAATTGATGGACTGGAACATTATGATCGTTCTGGAGAGATCCTCACTTCTTCGACTGCAGTACCGGCGCAATATGTCATGGGTTCTAATGCAGGAGTGAGTTTGTCGGAAAATGTTGCATTCCCACAAAACCTTTTAGAAAGAATGTCAACATTTAAGTACGCATCACGTTCTGGTGATGGAGTACCCACATCTGATACTTCTGTTGGACTTGTTGATTATAAATCTGCAGATTCTGCATTACTAGATATTCTATACAGTGCTCCAGTTGCAAACATGGACAAAATTTTTGAGTCTATGGTTATTGCATTGGACGATGTAGAAATTATTAGAGATAAGAGTGCATATATTTTATCTTATGACGAATGGGTTAGTCATGGTGATCCTAATACAGTACAGAGATTTGTGGAGTCTTTAGACGCCGCTGGGGTTACAACAATTGGTTCAGATTTTAGAGTTCCTTCTATAGATGGAACTACTATTAGATGGGACAATGTTGATGTCGCAACCAAAACATTGACAGTTGGTGACACAAACCCATCTACTGGAAGAAATTTCTTTTACGCACACGCCGGCGCAAGTTCTGCGAACCAACCAACTTATGCATTAGTGGCAGCCAATCATGCGGTTCAGTCATCTGTAAGAGAAAATCTTTTGAACAAAATGCCTGGAGACCCAGTGTGGACTGACCAAAGTTCTTTGAAAAATGAATACATGTATGATTTCTTCAATCAGACGCTCTATTTTAAGGTTTCTCCAAGAGCGGGCGCAGAATTGACAATATCTATTATTAACTATGTTACTTCAAATCCTGCTCAGGGTGCATATATTATTACTGTTCCAGAGGATAGAGATTTCCCAGAAAGAAATATGAATGAAGTGAAAACAATCAATAGATTTGTTGTTAGAGAACAAGATGTATTAAAACCATGGGATTTCCATGTTTCTGCAACAATGCACGAAATCGATTCTCATGCTGTTATCAATCCGATGGAACAACTTTCTATTACACAAGATAGAAATTTTGTTTTCTCGTTCCCAACTCAGATAACAACTCAAAGATTCTATTATCCACAAAGTGAACTTGATATTATTTGTATTTCTTCTGCAGATTTCTCGACACAATCGGGTCATGTAGAAATAAACAAATATGATGATTCGGATGGAGTAAATGAAGAGTTTAGAGGTGGTTCTTTTGTTCCTGCCTCAATTTCTTCAACTTCTCCTGCTGAAGTTACAAGATATGCAGGACATGAAGGCCCTGATGGGGTTAAGTATATTTGGAGAAAAAATGCCAGAAAGTATGAAGGTATGTCTGCAACATTACCAAATGGAAATGGTATGAGAGTGTTTATGCAAGTTACTGGTTCTAGTATTAGATACAGTGATGTAACGCCTGGTACTGCGCCTGGGTCGACACTAGGAAGTTAAAATAAAATAAAATAATTACATAAACTGGGTATAAATACTTGAAACACTTTAAAGTTATAAATATAAGAAAAAACATTCAAAGGAGAATTATTAGATGACTACTGCATTATCGACAGAGTTCCTTTCTGGTGGATTTTCTATTCAAAGAAACGAAATGGTATCTATGCAACAGCAGAAATACGCACAGAAGTTCGAATTTTTGAATAGTTTCAATCAGACATATACAAGGCTTTCAAAACCGGCCCAACACGAATTTGACAGAATCGCACCATATGCACTCTCTTCACAGAGAAGAGTATTTGTTGGTGGTACTGTTACAACTGTTACACGCCCATTAAAACAAACATATAGAAACGGAAATCTTCCTTCTGTTCTTGGTTCAATTCAATTAGATGCAAACGGTGCAATTCAATCTATCAATGTTCTTGATGGTGGTTTTGGTTATGCACCAAATACAACTTTTAATGTAAATATTAGAGGTGGTGAACCAACAAGTGGAACATTAACTCCTGCAGTTGTAACTGCAACTTCTGATAATTCTGGTAGAATTGTTTCGGTTGATATTGTTTCTTCTGGTAACAATTACGATGCAGCTGCTGCACAAACTTTAAGTGCAAAAATTGATGAAAGTCCAGATGAAGGACAGTTTTATGTTTCGTTCTTTGAAGGTATTGGCGCACTTACTTCCGTAAACATCACTAGTGGACAAACAGGACATAGGCCAGGCGTCTATTATGTTGCAACAACAACTACAGATTCTGTTGCTGGTAGTGGTGCAAAATTCCAAGTATATGTTGATGCTGGTGGCACAGTAACAAAAGTCGTTCCATTGGAGTTCGGTGAAACTTATGTAATTGCTGACACAATCACTATTCCAAACAGCGAACTTGGAAATGATGGTGGAAGTGATTTGGTAATCACTGTAGAAGCAGTAACAACATCAACCCAACTTGCATTCGATTACGGAACAGTAACTTGGAGAAGTGAATCTTTCCAAGTTGGTGATACAGTTCTTTTAGAGTACTTTATTGATACTGACAAAGATCCTTCTGCAAGTGATGGCTTCTTAAGAACTCTTGCAAAAGATTTATGTTTACACCCATATGGTAACTACTATAGTTCTGCGTTTTCTAGTGTTCCACAAAGATCAGCGTCCATTGTAATTAAGGGCGGTGCAGTAGATGGCGCATCTGTAGAACTTTATGACGATGCTGGTGTACGGTTCGGTGTTACTGACGAAAGTGGTTTTACCGCTGCAGACGATGGAAAAAGAATTGTCGAAGTAAATGGTTCGGGTGTTGCAATTCTTAGAGTTACAGGTGATGGACATACATTAAATCCATATGTCGCAACTCTTGAAATGACAAGTACGAATAATGAAGAAAGTAATCCATTTTCATATGAAGATGCAACAGACGGTGAACCAATTACTGGTATGGTTGCAGGAGATAAATCATATGCAACAGGAAAATGGAGACTCGCAATTCCTGTATCTGATTTTGAAGCACAACCCTACAACATAATTTATCCATTTGTGGATACAGATAGTAACACACCAATTCCAATTGGAAATGATGGACAACAAAATCACAGAAATGTAATGGCTGCAATTAAAAGAATTGGTGATATGTTTGTTGTTGAATCGGAAAAAGGTACAGACTTACTTTCATCCAAGAAAGAAATTAATAGTGCTACAGATGCGATTCCAACTTCAGTTTCATTGACTCAGCCAGTTAAAGATGCTCGTAAACCACAGAAGTGGAGAATGCGTTTCTTCTATGACACTAGAGATGAATATCTTTATGTAAATGTTGCTACTGCATTGCAAATTAAAGATAACGGAGACCTTTCAAAAGGACAAGGTCGTGACGGTATCAAACAGGCAGTTTACAGACAGCCTGGAGAACTTAGTGAAATTTACTATAACTTCTCAAACGATAGTAACAAGGCGAAATCTGGATTCTTCCGCAGACAAGGTAAAACTACAGATGATACAGAACCAACATATCCAATCGCATTCCGTTTGACTTGTACTGACCACGGTACTGGACTTTTCGTATTCGATCAGGCCTCCGTTGACCAAGATGACGATTATGCATGGTTTGTTATTCAAAGACATGTTAACAACATTTCTGGTAAAATTGAATTCGAAGATGGTAAGTCTCCAGTTCACTGCTTGTATTCTCCATCTTCTAGACCAGAAGAAACATCAGATTTTAATATCGGTTTCTTTGCAGAGGTTAGTGAAGAGTTGAATACAACTACTGGTGCAACAACAGTCACATCTAAGTCATTGGATGAATTGGAAATCTTTGATGTAAACGGTAGAAAACTGAAGCCGGGACTTCCAGTGAATGTAACAATTCCTACTGACTCAAGACCTGTTGCATTGATCCCAGAAGCATACGGTAGAGGACTTTCATATCTGAACACTTCTTCTACTGCAAACGTTCCACTTGCCGACCATGGTGCGTTAGGAACAGATTCCGCAACTGGATTTACAGTTGTTAACGACTACTATAAATTCCCAGAGATTACTGCTGCGAACCTCCAGGCTGGCCCGACTGATCGTGGATTGGGTACTGCAGAACTTGCAGTTATTCAAAGTAATCTGAGTCTGCCGCCTTTTGATAGAGATGCATTTGCATTAAACTTTGGTGCTGCATATGGTAGTTCATTTGTACCAGTAGGTGACTATATTACTGGTTTTGAAAATGGTACTGGTTCCGGCTCGAGATATGATGTCGTAGACACTAATGGGGCCCCATCTTCTTGGACATTAATTAATGACCAAGATGGTAAAGGTTTGAAAAACTATTCCGTTGCAAGAACACAAATGCAAGGCCCTGCTCAGTTAGGTTTGCGTACATACAGAGTTCGTCACAGAAGTTCTGATGGTGTTGACACCTTCTTGGATTATGAAACTGACTTCCAGTTTGTAAGTAAAACTGAAGTTGCGCCTGCGACTGATGCAAACGGACAGGCAAGAGAACTTCCAATCAGTTCAACGGTTGCAATCTTTACACCAACATCTGTTGCTGCTAAGAATCTTGTTGCAAAGAGAAGACGCAGAATTCTTTTCGTTGACAACTTAGATATTGGTGCAACAACTGGGACAGGTTCGAATCCTCTTCTTGGTACTCAAGGACAATTTGCTGGTGCATTGGGTGGTATTACTGACTTAACATTAGTTCCTGTTACTGGTTCTTCATTTGGTGGAAATGCAGTTGGACACAAACTTGCACTTGATTCTGCTGGTGCTGCTGTCCAAACGGCTGCGACTGGTGGTATTGGACAAGACTTCATTGTATTAGATGGAACTGGTTCTACTGGTGATGTAAAGGTTGGAGATGAACTTACAACCGCAACTGCACAAACTGCAGGATTTGGATTTAGAGTTCTTTCTATAATCGACTCCTTCCCAGAAAATGACCAATTCATCTATGAATATGCATGGGAAGGTGCTGGATTTAACAATGAGTATACCAACTTCTTTGGTAGATATGGTACTGCATCTAACCCACTCTTTGAGGTTAACAGACTTAAAGTGTTTGTTGATGGACAAGAGGCAGATGCTGCGGTTCAAGGACAGAATTATCAATTCGATTCTTCTGGTAATATTGAATTTGGTACGACTGGTGGTTCTACAGAATACTTTGGTGTTCAAAAACCAATGTATGCATATTCATTAACTACGGACAAAGTTAAATTTAACGAACCTCTAGAGTTTGCCACAGTTGTTAAGATTTCATATGAAAACTATAATGATGTGGAAGAAAGAGATACTGGTAGATCAACTTACTTGATTAAACTTCCAGAAGACAGAGATATTCCTGCAATCTGGAACGATATTCATAAAGTTGCAAAAGGTATCTACAGATTTATTGTTCGTGAAAACGATGTGTTTAAACCATGGGATTATCATGTCTCTGCTGTTACACCACAGGTTGACAGTCCTGCATGTATTAACCCTGTTGAACAGTTATCGATTACACAGGATAAAACTGTTATCTTTAACTTCCCAACACCACTTGCATCACAAAGATTTATCTATAGTGACGCAGAAGCAGACTTGATCTGTATCGCTGGTGCGGATAGTTCTACTCAAGGTGGTATCATTAAGACATCTGCAACTAAATATGACCTTGACGGACAACATGCTAGTACATTAAGTCCACAAGGTGGTACTGCATCTACATCTTCTAATACTGATCCACTTAACTTCAGAAGAGAGTATTTCTGGCACAATGTGAAACAGTCAGATGGAACAACTGATGCATTTGACACAACAGAAAACTCAACACATAGAACTTATGTGGGTATGATGTCTACTAAACCATTTGGTAATGGTATGAGAATCTTCATCTTAACAAGAGGTGGCCCAATCAGACCATCATATAGTGACTATACACCAAGAGATGTAAGAGGAATTTCAGATAACTTCCCAACAGGTGCTGTTAACGGTGCTATTGAAACTCTTGGAGGAGTAGACTATACATTCGATGATGGTGAACGCTCAGGTAATTTAGTTACTGCCGATGATGCAGTAATTAATGTCGGTACATCCACAATTTCTGGTGCGACTGTCACTAGTATCTCTTCTGATATTTTAGTAGGTGCTACTTCTTCGGTAACTACAACAGAGGGCGATACAGTTACACTCACAGTAACTGAGGTTTCTTCTAGTGCCGGTTCCATTACTGTCAGAAGTAGTGGTTCTACTGTAGGAACGCTTGCTGTAGGAACATTCGCATTCACTAAGAATGTTGGTTCTTCTTGGAACGGGAATTATGTAAACTTTGGTTCATAATTTCTAAAGATTGATAAAATTATCATAAATATAGGGGAGACATAAAGTCTCCCCTTTTTTTATACCAAAGAAAAATGTCTGTAGAAAATATATTTTTATTTAACGATGTAATAAAAGTCAAGGTTGGAATTGATTCTCCAGTTGGAATCAATGGCCCATCTGATGGCCAAGTTGTTGAACAAAATGGACTTACATACACTTATAATGCAACAACAACTTCTTGGGATATTACCGTATTATCAAACATAGTATTTGTTTCTGGTCTTGCATCTTCTATAACACTGTCATTTTCTGCTGGAGATATTCTTGTCAATGGCACTAGTCAAGGTACAAGTACAACAATATCTAATAACGATGTAGTACAATTATCTTTAGAAAATCCAACCCTAAATCAATCCAACACATACAGTATTGTTGCAGATGGCACAACAATAGATTATATTGTCGAATTAAACGATCCAGAGGTTGCGAACTTTGACTCAGATAGGTCAACTTCCTCGACCAATGATGATCTTGAAAAGATTGATACGACATCTCCTACATTAACAGATTCTGATACAACTGTATTTCAAAGTATTATAAACCAATTAAATGCTGGTGATGTAGATTTTGAAAGTGTAAAAGAAGAACTGTCTACACTCATTCAAGAAAATTTTTCAGAGGCATATCAGGAAGCTCTTGGTGATTTGCAAGTTTTACTTGCTCAAGAATTTGAAGAATTTAGAGATACAATTTTAACTTCTGAAACTGATATTGTAGAAACAACAGTCCAAGAGAGTGCGGAGATTACAGAGGTTATTACCGCAAAGGATGCGGAGATTGATAGTGTTTTAGAAACACAAGAATCTCAAGATTATACGCAAGAATTGGTTCAAGAAACTTTAGAGACTTCAGAACAAGAAACATTTGTAGAAGATGAGGTTGTAGAAACTTCTGAACAAGAACTACTTGCCGTTACTGATTCTCCAGAAACTTCAGAACAAGAAACATTTGTAGAAGATGAGGTTGTAGAAACTTCTGAACAAGAAACATTTGTAGAAGATGAAGTTTCAGAGACTTCTGAACAAGAACTACTTGCCGTTACTGATTCTCCAGAAACTTCTGAACAAGAAACATTTGTAGAAGATGAGGTTGTAGAAACTTCTGAACAAGAACTACTTGCCGTTACTGATTCTCCAGAAACTTCTGAACAAGAAACATTTGTAGAAGATGAAGTTTTAGAGACTTCTGAACAAGAACTACTTGCCGTTACTGATTCTCCAGAAACTTCAGAACAAGAACTACTTGCCGTTACTGATTCTCCAGAAACTTCAGAACAAGAAACATTTGTAGAAGATGAGGTTGTAGAAACATCTACACCAGATACATTTGTAGAAGATGAGATTGTAGAAACTTCAGAACAAGAACTACTTGCCGTTACTGATTCTCCAGAAACTTCAGAACAAGAACTACTTGCCGTTACTGATTCTCCAGAAACTTCAGAACAAGAAACATTTGTAGAAGATGAGGTTGTAGAAACTTCTGAACAAGAGTTGTTGGCAGTAACAGACTCTCCAGATACATCTACACCAGATACATTTGCAGAAGATGAGGTTGTAGAAACTTCTGAACAAGAACTACTTGCCGTTACTGATTCTCCAGAAACATCTACACCAGATACATTTTCAGATACTATTCAACAGGCTCTTTTAGAACAGGTTAGAGAAGAATTAACAGATAACGAAGAATTAAAACTATCAGATCTTTTTTCTGACCTAGAAAATATTTTAACAAATCAATTAGAATCTTTTGCCGAAGAAATAACTCCAGATTTTCTAATTCAAGTATTATCGGAATTAAGTGATTCCGAAGAATTAAAAACTGCAGACATTCAAAACTTAGAAGATATTCAAAGTCTTTTAACTCCAGATATTTTATTAGATTTAGAAAATATTCAATTAGAAAATATAACCCAAGAATTGGTCAGAGAAAGTCTTTCAACAGTACTACAAGAATTTTTGGAAGAAACTTTAACTGAAACATTTATTTTACCAGAAACTGATGAAACAATTGAAACGTTATCAACACTAGATCAGGCAAAAGATGAAACCGTTGATGTAATAGAAACTTCTACATTAGATAGTTCAGAAGAACAAGATGTAGTAGAAGAAGTTACTGCAGATATTGATACCACAGTAGAAACAACGGAAGGTGTTGAGCAAGAAAGAACAGAAGAGTCTCCAGAAGAACAACAACTGGAAGAAAAGTTGGATGCTGCTAGTGAAACAGTAGATTCGCAGGACACCACTTCAGACGAACAAATTTCAACTGGAAGTGATGGAGAAGTTGTCGAAGAAGATAGTGCAGATTCAACAACTTCTGATACAAGTGTCGATGATGAGGTTACAGAAACTTCAGTAGATGATGCCACAGTAGACGATAGTACAGACGCTACTGAGTCTCCAGATGCAACTATAGATGATGCCACGGACACTACAGAGTCTCCAGATGCAACTGTAGATGATGCCACGGACACTACAGAGTCTCCAGACGCTACAGTAGATGACGATACAGATGCTACAGAGTCTCCAGACGCTACAGTAGATGATGCCACGGACACTACAGAGTCTCCAGACGCTACAGTAGATGACGATACAGATGCTACAGAGTCTCCAGACGCTACAGTAGATGACGATACAGATGCTACACCTTCACCATCTTTAGATGAGGAAGACGAATCTTCAGAAACTGTGTCTGATGGAAATGTGGTTTCTGATTCTGAACTTGAAGGTGGAACTGATACCGAAACTCCAGAAGATGCAACCGAAGATACTACAACTCCTAGTGAGGTGCCAGAAGAAGATCCTAGCACAACAGAAACGCCAGATTCTGAGGTCGAAGATGAAGTTCAGCCAGTTTCAGATGATGCGAGTGATGTTACTGACGAACAGAATATAATCGAAACCGAAACAGATATACCAGTTGACGAATCTGGAGATACCGAATCCGATTCTGATACATCAGTAGATCAACAAATAGAAGTTAGTACAGATACTGATACACCAGTTGACGAATCTGGAGATACCGAATCCGATTCTGATACATCAGTAGATCAACAAATAGAAGTTAGTACAGATACTGATACACCAGTTGACGAATCTGGAGATACCGAATCCGATTCTGATACATCAGTAGATCAGCAAGAAACTAATAATGTTGGTGATGATGGAGTGGATGATGATAGTGACGCAACTTCTAGTGCAGATGAAACCTCTAATGATGACTCGACAACTTCCGTTATTGATGGTGCTGAATCTGAAGATGACTCAACAACTTCTGCTACCGATGATACTGAATCTGAAGATGATGAAACAACAACAGCAGTAGATACTGAGACTTCAGAAGATGACTCAACAACTTCTGTTACTGATGACACTGAATCTGAAGATGACTCAACAACTTCTGTTACTGATGACACTGAATCTGAAGATGACTCAACAACTTCTGCTACCGATGATAATCAAACCACTGATGAGTTAAATGAACCAGTAATTGATTCGGAAGAACCAAATGATGAAAATGACGGCATCGAAGTTGATGTTGATAATAGAGAAGATTCAAACCAACCACCTGTCTCAGACATAGATGAAACAACAGATGACACAACTTCAACTGAAACAGAAACGGATGAAACAACAGATGACACAACTTCAACAGAATCCTCTGTAGATGAAACGGAAGATGACACAACTTCAACAGAATCCTCTGTAGATGAAACGGAAGATGACACAACTTCAACAGAATCCTCTGTAGATGAAACGGAAGATGAAACTGATACTACTGAAGATGGAACAGATGTAACTACAGATGAATCTGGCCAACCAACCTCAGAAGATGATACAGTTGACGATCAGACAGATACTACTGAAGATGGTACAGACGAAACTACAGATCAACCAAGTGACCCTAAAGGCGAAGATGATACAGTTAGTGACGAAACAGATACTACCGAAGATGGTACAGATGTAACTACAGATCAACCAAGTGACCCTAAAGGCGAAGATGATACAGTTAGTGACGAAACAGATACTACCGAAGATGGTACAGATGTAACTACAGATGAATCTGGAGACCCGACAAGTGAAGATGATGCTGTAGAAGATAGTGATGCTGGTGTTGGCGGAGAACAAGATACAGTAGATGATATATCTGATACATCTACATCAGATGATGAAACGGTTGGTGATGATACCGACACCACAGAATCTTCTGGTGACGATACTGTTGATGATACAGATGCTACAGAATCTTCTGGTGACGATTCTATTGATGATACGGACTCAGTTCCATCTACGGATGAAGATGGTGAAGATGATACGGACTCAGTTCCATCTACCGATGAAGCGGGTGAAGATGATACAACACCACCAGTTACGGATGGAAATGATACAGACAATGAAGAGATTCCTACTGGCTCAGATGATGAAGTTCCAGAAGATCAGCCTGGAGTTCCGTCAGGAGATGAAGATGATTTCGAAACAGACCCATCTATACGAGTTTCTGATGGAGAAGAGCAGACTGATACTGATGGTGCAGACGAAACATTAGATGATGCACAAGAAGATGACACAACACCAGTAGTAGATGATGAAGAAACTACAGAAGATGTTTCAGAACCACCCACTACAGATACTGATGAAACAGAAGATGTTTCAGAACCGCCTGTTACTGACGAAGATGATACAGAAGATGTTTCTGAACCACCAGTAACAGATACAGATGATACAGAAGATGTTTCTGAACCACCAGTAACAGATACAGATGATACAGAAGATGTTTCTGAACCACCAGTAACAGATACAGATGATACAGAAGATGTTTCTGAACCACCAGTTATTCCAGATGAAGAAACTGATGATGATGGAAAACCACCAGTTATTCCAGATGAAGAAACTGATGATGATGGAAAACCACCAGTTATTCCAGATGAAGAAACTGATGATGATTCACAACCACCAGTTATTCCAGATGAAGAGCCTGACGATGATCAACCAGTTCCGCCTACAAACGATGAAGAGATTGATGAAGACGCACCAAGTAATCCACCCAGTCAGGATGATGGAACAAGGGAACTTGGTACAATCGTAATGAGAGATGGTGAGATAAAATTATATGTCTTAACGCCTGTCTTATCAGCAAATAAATATATTGGCCCATTTGTTGATAGAGAATTGGGCAACAGATTTTTTAGTTGATGGATAGTTAAGAATGCCACAGTTTCAAACCGCTAATGGACAAAAGATACAGGTTGCAACTAAAATAGTTTCAAATATTATAGTTGAAACTATTGATCCACCACAAGTCGAATATGTAAATTACTTTACTCCAGACATCGATCCTAGAAATAATGCAATTGATCTAGAAAGAATAAAAACTTATCAGGGAAAGACATATGAAGTTAGGCGTTCTGATTTAGTATGGAACTATGGACTAGAACTTGATGAGATTGGTTATGCAAACTATTTCTATACAAATGGAATAAATTTAGCACAAAGATATTATGACAACTTAGTTCAAACAAGTGTTCATAGAGGTGGTATTGGAGAATATAATCCAAACTTTTATATTGAAGTAGAAAGTATTGGATTGGACGCTGCCAATGTCACCGCAAATTCCAGTGAATATCGATCTCAAAGGATTGATTATTACAATCCAATCACAAAACAAATTGATAAAAAACTCTATCATACAAGTCGAGGAGTTAGAGTTACAAAATTAATCAAGAATGGTAGTTTTTGGACATTTGTTGATAGTATTCAATATGACACTTTTGATAGTACAGAGTCTCTTAGTACATTTTTGGTGGCAGGACAAGACGCAGTTGTTGGTGAGGTATATGAACTTGTAGGGACATACGATATAAATGACCCTGATACTTTTGCTGCATTAGATTCTATGGGATTTATCGCAGGATCAGTTGAGTCTCCAACAATTTCCACCAGAGCCACATTACAAAATTTACCACCAGAAAATTTTACAGTTACTTTTAGAGAAGTTAGAACTATAGGATATTTCAATGCAATAAATCTAAGAAATTTTATTTCTACTTTTTCTGATGGTGATATGATTATCATAAACACTTTCGATGAACCTAGTGCCAATAAGTCTGTATGGACAGGGGAATTGAGTAATAATTTTATTACAAGTTTTGCAGATATCGCATGGGACTATAGAAGTGCATATTTGTATATTGGCACAAAAAACGGAGAAAAAATAGACGAACAATATGCTGAAGACACGAATGCAAAATTATACACTACGATAAACTCTGAGTTGTTATTTGGTACTGTTACGGCAACAACATATACATCAACTTACGATGAGTTTAATCAAGGTGTATTTAAAAACAAATATAATGTAAACAAAAGATATATTCCACAAATTAGTTCTACCTTAGATGAACAACAGGATGGGGTATATGTTGTATTAGATGGTTATAATAGAAAAACTGCAACCGTCCCATTTAAATACTGGCATCCAAGACATCCTTCGCAGAGAATGAATACCCTTGAAGATGTATTTCATTTTTCAGTAAGTGTTAAAGACATAGATTTTAGTTTATTTGAAGAACATTTAAGAGTATCTGTTTATCACTCAAAAGAAAACCACGAAGATGTGTTGGAAGATTTAACCAATTTTTATTCTAAAAATACATCATCTTTAATTGATGAAATAGACTTTGATTTGAGTGGACAAGTAGATAAAGAATGGGTACATCTGAGTATTGATTTGCTTTCTCTCAATTTTCCATCATATGATGGCATAGTCTGGTTTGAGATTGAAAGAATTCCTAGATTATTTGATAACCCATTTACCGATGGTTTCCGAGCGGATCAAATATTTAATTCTTGGTATAGATTTTCTCATTTAGGTGATGAGGCAGTATATCCATTTGACCCACAAGATGAATTAGAAACTGCATATGTATATGATATTGTCGATAATAAAATAGTTTCTACTCAAAATTTCAGAGGTTATACTGGATTTGTTTCTTTTGAATCTTATGAAAATTATAATTTAGAAGTTAGGGTAAAGAGTGGAGAGTTTGATAATGATGCAGTTGGTTTAGTTATTGGTTTTGTATTTGAAGATGGAAAAGAATACACGTTAAGTGTATTACGAGCTCTTGGACAACACTTTAGAGGTAAGTCTTGGCTTGCAATTGCAAACTGTAATCAGGCAAGTAGCACTCTTGGTGAACCTTGGGAATGGTTGGGTTTACGTCCTGATGAAGTTATTGATTATGAATATGAATTTGATAAAGATATCAATCCTTTCTATCACGAAATATGGGATGGAACTCCTACTGCACCAAAACCAGAAGTTCCTGCTGAATTTTTGGATGCAGAGGTGGAATCACAGGGCGCTCAGTGGAATATGTTTCCTAATGGAACAAAAATAAGAATTGAAAAACGTGCAAATATCGTAAAACTTTATACAAGTCAATTTGATGATCCAGAGACTATTGATCCATCTACAGAAATTGAAATTGATTTGACATCAGACCCAGAACTAGAAAAGTTTATTTATTCTAGAATTGGTATCAGCAACTTTTCTGCAGCAAATGCATCTTGGGAAGATGTTATATTTGAACCATTAATCGATGTGGAGTCAGAGACTACTTCTGAAGATTATCCAACATCTAGAAACGGTTTCATTGCAGTGGGTGGAATGGGAACTGAAAGAACTTACATGTCAGAAGAGTTGTCGGGCCCAGTTCCAAATCCTTACTTTATTGAAATAATCGATTCAACTAGATTTGTTGTTGATAGACAAGAATTAGAATCAGTTGCAAAGTTCGATTTAAGAACGTTTGAACTATCTGTTGGAATGGACGGATATAATCAAGATGTTGTTGAATTGATGCGTCCAGATTTATATGGTTCGACAATTTTAGATTATAACAATATTAATATGATATTGCAATCAAAAACTATTCACTTTGACTATTCTCCATTTACTGGTGGGAAGTCACTGGATATTTCTAAAATATGGGAAATGGACTTTATTGATAGAAGACCAAGTACGCCGATATTTGAACAAACTCTAGGTGGACTAAAAGTAAAACAAGATTTAATAACAAAGATTTGGGAAGTAAATCTTGCAGGAATAACTTATAACTTTGGAGATTTGCCAAGAGCTGAATATACTATAATAAGAGATAATCTTAATTTATTGGGTGAATTACCAAGGGCAGAATTTACTACATCTAACACACAAGATTTGATATTAGATACTAATACTGGTTTATATTATTTTAAACCTAGTGATGAGGCATCTGATATAACAAAATCTTTATATTTTGGAAAACCAAAAGATATTAATATTCCTATTAATCATTACTTTGCAAAATATAAAGATTCTGCATTTAAATACAATCAACAGATTAAAGAGGTGATGGATGTTGTAATTCCACCAAATGATTATTTTATAAAATCTAAAGATATTGTTTTAGATAATACTTTATTTAAAGAGACTGTTAAAATATTTGAATTTGATTATCCTAAGTCCGTTTTCTTTGATAGGGCAAAAGATATTCAGTTTAATGTTGCACCTTTCTATACAGAAACTTTAGATAAGACATATATTAATAAATTATTCTTTATTGATTTAGATGAATGGAATACTAGTTTAAACTTTAGTCCTTTCCAATATAATATGGACGATGTTTCTTATATAATTGAACAAAACTATTTACTTGCAAAAGATACTGGTATTGATCCTAAAAATAGTTTTAAATTTAAAATGCTTGAAGAAATATTCAAACCAAAATTTATTGTAAGTAATCAACCGACATATGAATTTATTTTTGATTCTTTTGTTGGAGTTTCTTCTAATCTTTGGGACGCTACAAAATTCCAACCTACTTATTATGAAAAGGTTGAGAGTGGCCACCCTAGAAGTGATGGTTCTGATGCATATGGACATGAGCCTACTACCGTAGAAGTTCCTAAAAGTCGATATAAGGAAGGGGCCTTCTTAGGGTTTATAAAGGAAAATAGTGTTGGTAAAAACCACGGTTCTGGTGCATTTCATGTGGATCAAGAATACAGTGAAACGCAGATTCTTGGTGATGTTGGTAGTGGGGGGAAATTCTTATTTGAGTTCTCTGAAGTAGACTGGGATTTAGACAAGAATGGTTCATTTGAAAGTGGATGGGGATTGGCCCGAGCAGCCAAAAAACAATATAACTTTACATATGAAATAATTAAAAACGATAAAACTGGTAGACTACCAGATTGTCTAGAATTGGATGGGAATATTATTAAAGGCAGACTCAGTGAAACTGATATGTTTGTGAGAAAAAACGCATTTGAAACTTGGATGAAAAGTCAGGGTCAAGAAATAGATGGTGCGTGGATTTCGCACGCTGATAATATAGACTATGATTATTCTGATTTCCAATTAACCAATCCTAGAATATTTACTTTGCAGATGACTGGTACAAACACTACTAGAGGAGAATTAGATGTAATACATTCCGGCGGCGAAAGATATTCTTTTGGTGAAGTTATTGTGCAAGGTGATACCACTCTTGTAATTGACAGTGTTGGTTCTGATTATACAACTGAAGTTTTAAGGGATACTGGTGTTGAAACTGTAACGGTAACACGATATGAATATAGAGAACTGAAAGGTGAAATTGATATAACTTCAAATGAAACTACTCAAACTTCTGTTTTTGTTCCTAGTACTCAAACGGCATCTATTGAAATTGCAAAATTACAAGAAGACTTAGTTTTTGCAACTGGAAACACTGCAACTCTTATACAAGAAAGAATCGATGAATTGCAGGATATTATAGATGGAAATGTCGCAAGCGAAGGTTATTTTGCAATTACAGACGAATCGCCAATCACAAATTTTAAATATGTCGAAAGTGAAGAAACATCCCTGCAAGCAATCGTACATGATTTTATTGTCGATAACAGTGGTGGATTGATAAAAAATATAGAAATAGTTATGCCAATCTGGAATAACTTTACATATGATAAAGATTTATTCTTGCACAAATCTGATAAAATACAGACTCCAGATAATCAAGATAGGTTGAAGTGGATTGAAGAACAAAGAAATAAGGGAAATTTCACATATGACCCTAGTAGAAACAATACTGCACTTGATAACGCATGGATACAGTCAATAAATAATTATAATAATGGTATTATCACTTATGATGATTATGTATGGAAGAAAAATTTCATAATTAATTCTAGAAGTTTTATGTCAGAAGAGAAGAGAGAAGAATATATAGAATATATTGACAGTTTTGTTAAACTCGAATTTGGAACAACGGATAAGTATAATGTAAACCAGGCCAAACTATCACAAGTTTCTATCGAATATTTTAATACAAATTATCCATATGTAGAGTCTGAAAATAATCAATTTACATATTTGGAAAATATTGAACCATTTGTACTTAATTGTGAATTTGAGGTTTCAGAAGAAATATTCTATGACTTTGATCAGGATGCAAAAGTAATTAGAGGATATCCAGTATATGCCAGCTGTAACTAGAAAGGGCGACACCTGTACAGGACACGGTTGTTTTCCACCAAGAGCGAGTGTCCAAGGAAGTGGAAATGTGTTTGTAAATAGTATTCCAGTTCATCGACAAAGTGATGGATGGGCGACTCATTGTTGCCCGCCGCCCACATGTCATGGTTCTGTTCTTTCATCTGGTTCTAGTACAGTTTTTGCGAATGGATTACAGGTCGGTAGAATAGGAGATCCAGTCGCATGTGGTTCTTCCGTTGCCGTTGGTAGTGGAAATGTTTTTGCTGGTGGATGATATAAATAATGTATAAAAGATAAGACGGAGTTTTTCATTGGCAATTGCATATCCTATTAAGGCACTCGTACAACAGTCTGGTGATGTTGTTCTTGGAGAATTTTTAGAATCCGACTATATTGGTATTCTAGATGGTGGCACTGGCGCAGGGGGAAGTAGAGAAAGTAATAGTCTTCCTGCAACAGCAACAGATGAAGAATTACTTGATGCAATCAGACAACAAATGCGAGATAATTTTGAACTCGCACGATATGAAACATATTCTTCTATAATCGCAATTCAACAAGAAGTTCCAGATGCTGGTAGAATAGCAATGGATAGTACTTCTGGAAGATTGTTTTATGGTACAGGAGAAGCTTGGTTTGAAGTAGGACAGGCACTTTTAGTTCAAGATAATATCACTGGTGGACTTGAGTTTGGCGGAGATATTATTGTTATATACAACCCAGACACGAGTACTACATCAGTAACGGTAGATTTTACACCACTTAGAAACCAAATAAACGCAATTATAGGCGGCTCTGGACTAAATACGGATGGTACTTATACTCCAAATGCAAACACCAATTTTATTTCTGGTGCAACTAGTCTAAATAATGCTGATGTATTGTTGGACACTGCTCTGCAAAACGAAATTAATAGGGCAACTGGTGTAGAATCTTCTATTATATCACAAATAACAGGGGTTACTAACGACCTTGCAAATTTTGCATATGAAGGACACACTGCAGCACAGGTATCTGGTGCTGGAAAGGTTGGTATTGTTTATGATACCACCAGTGGAAAATACGAACCAACTAGTGATTTTGGAGTTGGTGGATTTATCAAGTTTACTATGGAAGACGGTAGTAGGGATGATATTCCATTGACCACAACTTTCCATGGTAATCAAATAGTAAATGGCGTAGTTGAATTTTTTACAGCAAACGGCACCCAAGACGATATAGATTTGGTCGTAAACGGTGTATAAATTCTTTTTTATAAATAATAAGAAATAAATAATTGCAATTTAAAATAATAGGAGTTTATTAATGTCTAAGTCTATCCAAAAAAATGAAATCATTCACATGGACGGATACTACAGAGATCCAAAGCGTGATGATTTTATTCCACTTATACAACAAGTAACAGAACAATTCTTAGAAAATGGATTTGATGATGTCGGGCCACAAATCACAAAGATTTCGATCAGAGATTCAGAATTAACAAAATATATTGATGAATTTATCGTGTGGAATTATGATTCTGGCGCAACATCGTCAACAGAAGGTGCATATGGAATTGACGATCCTACGTCACCAACTGCTGGTCAGACATTCACTCCATTTTATTTAGATGGGGAAGCTTCAGTAGCGAGAAGAAAAGAAATTGATGATGTTTATGACAATAAAGATTGGCACGATTTGTTATCAGAAAACTTTCCATCTTCAACAGCTGCCAGTACAGCAGGTCTCACTACAGATAAAATATTGGGCCCAAATGCGGAATTATTTGCATATTTAAACCCACATCCAAATAGAAGGGGCGGCGGCGCAAATAGTTCTTGGGCAACTACAGTTACTATTGATGCCGATAGTGACCCAGCTGGTTCAACTACCGTAACCACCTATAATGCAGCTCAATTGTCTGTTGGTATGGAATTGAGATCAAATAATGGTGTTGCACTTTCGGCGCCATATCCAACAATTACTTCAATTAATATCAATGTTGTTACTCTTTCAGACCCCATTATTAGTGTGAGTGGACAGAATTTGGTATTTGGTACTGGCGATCCAAGACCTGCAACTCTGTTGAATGGACATTTTTTTAAAGAAGCTCCATCTCCTGTAAAACTGGAACAGACAGATCAATCAGGATATATCGGACTTCCAAATATTTCTAGGACAGTTTATCAAAACGAATACAATAAAATTAAAAGATGTCTGACAAATACAGCGAGAGATGTTAAATTTTTACCAGACATTGAATCTGGAATTAATACACAGGCAAAACTTCGTCAATATAGAGAAGAGGTAACATCACAGGGTGATGTTTTTCACCATTTCTGGATTTCTAACTATAGAGATGAATTTTTCTTTCCTGCAGGAACACTAGAACCAAGGAGATATCGTGGAGAATTGATTGTAGGATATCTTCACACATTTAATGGTAATAATCTACAAAGAGGTGATAGTTATAAGTTTACTTTTGCGGTTACAAACCTTGCACCAAATTCGACTATCGAATATGAAATTGATGTACCTGTTGGTTTAGATAACAGTATTGTTGGATATACGCAAGATATTTATGATGTATTAGTAAAAACTGCACTATGCGATCCAAAGGGTGGGCCTTTCCTTGCGTCAATTAATCAGGACGATAGAGAAGGGGTAATTCAATTCGAATCTAGAGAAGTTGGTTTCTACCTTGCTGTATCTGTGGAAAGAACGGAACGCCCTCAGGCAACTCTAGTAAACTCTTTAACTCAATTTACTGTTCCTATTACTACTGCAACATCTACTATTACAGATGGAACAACCACACTTGCAGCGGAACCTGTTTTCCCGAATGGATATTACCATCAAGTACAACTAAGAGGATTTGATGGTTGTAATATTGGGGACACCACCGTAATTACAATTTCTGGATTGGTTGATGAAACAAAAGTCGCTGCAGGAGTATACGACACCGCAAATGCAACTTTAGATGATATTGTTCTTGAATTTAAGGCGTTGGAAAATTTAAACTCCGCACAAATGACATCCCAGATTGTAAGCAAATTGCGTCAAATCGGTTATATCAACACCTATATGACAGTTAAATCTTCTGGTTCTTCAATTATATTAGAATATAATAAAAATTCATCTGCATATTTTGCATTCGGCGGAAAAGGTAGATCTTCTGGGTTATCTTTAGCAGACTCTACTCATTTTGCCAACACAACAATTGGAGAAGTCACAGTGACTGACTATCCTGTTAATGGTGTCACTGTTGCAGATGCTACCGCACTACCAACTGCATTTACAGTTTCTGGTACATATACTCTTGCAACACTTTTAACTGCAACAGATACTGGTAGAACTTCTAGTGGTGATGCGGATGTTGATGGTGATCCAATGGAGTTTGAACTTTCACAAACACAATCTCCACAAATATCTGATGTATCAAAAGTTAGAATGCAATTTCCACTTGCAAGAGACTTTGGTACTTTTGCAAATCCAATAAATGGAAATTGGAAGGTTCAGATTGGTGCTGATGCAAAGGATACTTCATATTTTGTTTCATATCAACAAAATATTTTGCATACAGATGGTTCTAGACCAGTCGGGCCACAAGTTTCCTTTGATTTAGATCAAAGAACTAGACACCCAAATAGTACACACCCTGGCCTTTCTTTGTCTAAAACAAGTTTTAAAGAGTTCAACACATATACTCATGAAATAGAAATTGATAGTTTTGAGTACATCACAGATCACTCAATGGGCCCAATTGTTTTACAGACAAAAGGTGCAAATTCTTTATCTGGAAATAATGGAGACCAACCATGGAGAATTCGTTTTGATATTTCTAGAGGATATGAAGTTAGAGAAACTTCTCCATATATCAATGATGCAGTTCTTCAAGTAAGAGGAGATGTTGATGCTTCAAATAGTTTTGAATATTTTAAATGTCATGTCGCAACTGAATTCCAGTTGAAATCAGACGGTGATGTTTCTCAGATTGAAGGAAGAGATGGTACTAAAGAAGCAAAAATGAGAGAACCAGGCTTCTTGGGTGCATTGCGTCCTCAGTTTACTGGATATCTAGAGAGTGCATCCCACTTAATTAGTCCTTTTGTGAATAGAGAACAATTAAGAAATTCTGTTGTAACTGATTTTAATCCAACTGCTGGTTTGGTAGGTAGAAAACATTTTGATATTACAGGTACAATAATTACGGGGTTATATACGCCCTTTGTAGACCCTGCTGGGTATACTATCACAAAAAATAACGGACAAGTTGTCACAGAAGGAATATTAAATGATAATGAATACAGATATGAGGAAAGATTTTTGGTAGGTTCTTCTACAGAACTGACATATGATACTCCATATAACTCTGGTTCTCTAAGACTTCAAAAAGGATGGTTTAGAAGAACTGGAAAATCACATCCAGATGTTGCTGTATCTTATCCAATGTCATTTACTGCAACATTTGCAGATCACGGTATTTCGATGATGGTTAGAGACCAAGCATCATCAGATCAAGCAGACGATCACGCATGGTTTGTTGTTCAAAGACACGTTGATTCTATTACTGGTGAGGCTGACTATTCATCAGAACATCAACCGATCCATTGTGTTTATGCAACTTCCGAACCACCAACATTGTTCTCTGATTTAGTTCCATACTTTACTTCTAAAACAACAAAGAGAGAAGAGTCTATTGCATATACTGGTTTGTACGATGTCGCTGGTAATTACTTGTTTAATTTCACAATCGATGAAATGCAAAACCAAGAGTTGCTTGCACTGGATATGGACACCCAATCAAGATTTAGACGCTTTGTTGTTCGTGAAAAGGATGTTTTGAAACCATGGGATAGACATGTTTTTGCTGGTATTAATGAAACAGATTCTCATGCCGTCCTTAATCCATTAGAACAATTGTCTCTTAATGATAAAGGACAGTTAGTCATTCAATTCCCTAACAGACTTGGATCTCAACGATTCTTGTACACAGGTAAAGAACTTGATTTGATTTCTTTCTGTGCTGCTGGTGCGGTGGGTCAAGATACTCTTATCTCTAGTGATAGATTTAGTACTGCTGGAACGACAGATAAGAAGAGACTGTATAGAGGATTAATGTCATCCGAAGCTTACGGCAATGGTATGAGATTATTAATGCTAGTTGCTGGAAATGGTATCGAAAATACCGATGCAGATACAACTCTACTTACCTCTTAATTGAAAGTTTAAGGTTTCGGTCATACTGAGTATGGCCGATCCTAAATAGTAAGAAAAGAGGAATTTAATGACTAACGCTATCCCAATAAGAGTAGTCGTAGATGGTTCTGGTGATACAACAGGTTTAAGTGAATTTCGAACAAATGAAACGGTAGGTCTGGATCACGGTGGAACTGGTGCAACTAATGCGGCAGATGCTAGAACAAACCTTGGACTTGCAGATATTGCCGCATCAGGAAGTTGGGCAGATTTATTAAACAAACCAAATACTGACGATATTCCAGAGGGCACAACCAATCTATATTTCACTGATGAAAGAGTGGATGATAGAGTTGCGGCTCTTATTGTCGATGGCGTTGGTATTCAGAAAAATTATGATGATGCTGGAAATCTTCTAAACATCGAAATAAACTTCAGTGAATTTGATACTGATGATATCATTGAAGGTTCAGTTAACACATTCCTTGCAAATAGATCAACTTCTGATATTCCAGAAGGAATAAATCTTTATTTTACAGACGAAAGAGTAGACGATAGAGTTGCTGCTCTTTTTGTTGATGGAAAAGGAATTCAAAAGGCATATGACGATGCCGGAAATCTTCTAAACATTGCAATTGACTTTTCAGAATTTGATACTGATGATATTGTCGAAGGCACTGTTAATACTTTCTTATCAAATAGAACAACAGATGATATAAACGAAGGAACTGCAAATCTTTACTATACAGATGAAAGAGTAGATGATCGAGTTGCAAATCTTTTTGTTGATGGTAAAGGATTAACTAAAAATTATGATGATGCTGGTAATCTTTTAAATGTAGAAATTGATTTTAGTGAATTCGACTCTGATGATATTGTCGAAGGCGCAGTCAATACATTCCTTGCAAATAGAACAACTGATAATATTCCAGAAGGTTCAACAAATCTTTATTTTACAGAAACTAGATCAAGAAATTCCATTAGTGCAACTGGAAGTATTAATTACGATCCAGCTACAGGTGTAATAAGTTATACCCAAGGCGATACTGATACAATCGTAGAAGGTGCCACAAATCTCTACTATACAGATGAGAGAGTCGATGACAGAGTTGCAAATTTAATTTTAGATGGGCAGGGAATTACAAAAAGTTATGATGATGCTGGGAATCTTCTAAACATTGCGATAGATTTTACTGAATTTGATTCTGATGATATCATTGAAGGTGCTGTAAATACTTTCTTGGCCTCTAGAACCACTGACAATATTCCAGAGGGTTCAACAAATCTTTATTACACAGAAGCAAGATTTGATGCAAGACTGGCAACAAAATCTACAACTGATCTTGCGGAAGGTACAAACTTATATTTCACAGAAGAAAGAGTAGATGATAGAGTTGCCGCATTAATTCAAGCAGGAGAAGATATTTCTGTTGTATATGATGATGTTGCAAATACTCTAACGATTGCACTAGCATCTAGTATCGATGGAATTAATCTATCAAACAACACCACAGATGATCTTTCTGAAGGTTCTACAAATCTTTACTATACAGATTCAAGAGTAAATATTGCATTTGATACTAGACTTGCAACAAAATCCACTACAGACCTTTCTGAAGGAACAAACCTTTACTACACGGATGCTAGAGTCGATTCAAACTTTGCAGCGAAAACAACAACCGATTTAACCGAAGGTACAAATCTTTACTATACAGAAGCAAGATTTGATACAAGACTGGCAACAAAATCTACAACCGATTTAACCGAAGGTACAAATCTTTACTATACGGATACTAGAGTTGCAACATATCTTAATAATAATGGTTACACTACCACATCTGCTGTTGCAGCACAGATCGCATCCGTTTCATCCGATTTAGATGATGAGATTTACGATAGAGAACAGGCGGATTTAAATCTACAAAGTCAGATCGACAATTTAGTACTTAATGACTTGACAGATGTGAATGCAAGTTCTCCCACTTCTGGTGATGCACTTGTATGGAATGGAACATCTTGGGTTCCACAAGCTCCGTTTAGTCAGACAGATTTTGACTCTGCATTTGCAGCGAAAACAACAACAGATTTAACCGAAGGTACAAATCTTTACTATACTGATACAAGAGTTCGTTCTCATGTCGAAGGACAAGATTTAGACCTTGGTTCAAATAAAATTCTCTTTTCTAATGTTTACTCTGCATTAGGAGACTTACCAAATGCATCTTCTTACCATGGTATGTTTGCACATGTACACGGAACTGGCAAAGCGTACTATGCCCATAATGGACAGTGGGTTGAATTAGCTAATGATGGGGATCTTCCAACAAGTACAGATGACCTTCCAGAAGGTTCTACAAATCTGTATTATACAGATACTAGAGTAAGAAGTGCAATCAGTGCAACAACAGGTGTCGCTGGATATGTATCTTCTACTGGTGTTTTCTCAATACCATCCTCAACAGATCATATATCTGAAGGTACAAATTTATACTATACAGATGCCAGATTTGATGCAAGACTTGCTACAAAATCCACAACTAATCTTTCCGAAGGAACAAATCTTTACTATACAGAAGCAAGATTTGATGCAAGACTTGCTACAAAATCTACAACCGATTTAACCGAAGGTACAAATCTTTACTATACTGATGCTAGAGTTGATGCAAATATTGCATCAAAAACAACTGATGACGTTGCGGAAGGCTCTACAAATCTTTACTATACCGATTCAAGAGTTGCAACTTATATAAGTGGTAATAGAACATATGGAAACATCACAACCACTGGTTATATTGCAGGCCCATCAACATTAACTATTGACCCTGCAGGGGTAGGAGACAATACAGGAAAGGTTGTAATTGCTGGTGACCTACAGGTCGATGGCACCACAACAACCATCAACTCCACTACAGTAGAAGTTGGCGATTTAAATATTGTGTTGGGAAGTGGAGCAACAAATGCAGCTGCTGCCAATGGTGGTGGAATTACGATTGATTTAGGAACAGATGGTTCTGCATCCTTTACTTATAACTCTACTACTGATGAATTTTTATCAAACAAAGATATTAATGCAAATATAACTGGACAAGTTTCAGATATCAGTAATCACACTACTACCGACCTTGCGGAAGGAACTAATCTTTATTATACTCAATCAAGATTCGATACTGCGTTTGGTGTTAAGTCAACGACTGATTTAACTGAGGGTACAAATCTTTATTATACTCAATCAAGATTCGATACTGCGTTTGGTGTTAAGTCAACGACTGATTTAACTGAGGGTACAAATCTTTACTACACAGATGCCAGAGTTGACTCAAATTTTGCAACCAAGACTACAACAGATTTAACTGAAGGTACAAATCTCTATTATACTCAAGCAAGATTTGATACTGCGTTTGCAACAAAAGATACAGATGATTTAACCGAAGGTTCTACAAATCTGTACTATACGGATGCTAGAGTAAATACTTGGGCGACTGCAAACCTTGCAAATGTTGCCTTCTCTGGTTCATATGCGGATTTATCAAATACCCCTACAGATTTATCTGATTTCACTGATACGACTGGACTTTTAGATGTCGCAGCAATTACTGTAGGTGATGCTGCTCCATCAAATCCAAATGATGGTGATTTGTGGTTTGATTCTACAGAATTAAAAACATTCATTTATTATAACGATGGAACTTCCTCACAGTGGGTTGAGGCGGCAGGAGATGGTGGTGCATCTGTACAATCTTCTAGTACTGCTCCTAGCAGTCCTTCAGACGGCGACCTTTGGTTTAACGATAATAACCTTAAACTGTACATATATTACAATGACGGTTCCTCAGCACAATGGGTCGAGGCGTCAGGGGGTATTGCACAGGATACGGATGCAATCCCAGAAGGTAATAATAACCTTTACTACACTGATACAAGATTTGATACAAGATTCGCAACAAAAGACACAGACGATTTAATAGAAGGTTCTACAAATCTTTATTACACAGATGCTAGAGTTGATGCAAGAATTACTGCTTCTGCATTGGGTTCTACTGATGATTTGCCAGAAGGTTCTACAAATCTTTACTACACAGATGCAAGAGTTCAATCGGTTAGTATAAATGAAGTTGTAGAAGATACAACTCCCACATTAGGCGGCAACTTAAATTCTGGTGGATTTAATATTACTAATATTAGTGCAGATGGTTATAGTCTGCCAGTTGCAGATGGTACAAATCGCCAAGTTATTATGACAGATGGTAGCGGTACGTTATCGTTTGAAAATTTAGACACAATTCATACTGAAGTAACAAACCAAACTGGGTCAACTATTCTTAAAGGCACACCTGTTTATCAAACAGGAACAAGTGGCAATGCAATGACAATTGCACCAGCTGATGCAAGTAGTTCAGCTACAATGCCAGCGGTTGGTGTTTTAGAACAAGATTTAGCATCAGGTGCTACAGGATTCGTCATTCATATGGGTCGAATCTCTGGAGTTGACACAAGTGCATTTAATGAAGGCGACATAATTTATGTTGCAGTCGGTGGTGGTTACACAAATACCCCTCCAGTTGGTGAAAGTAATCTATTACAAAACTTAGGCCGTGTCACAAAAGTTCATGCATCCAACGGCGGCGGCGTTATTATGGGTGCAGGACGTACAAATGCTGTACCTAACTTAAACAGTGGAAACATTTTCATCGGTAATGCAAGTAACCAAGCAACTACTGCATCATTAAATACCTCTGTACAAAATTATCTATCGAATCTTTCTGGTAGTATCGTTCCAGATACAAATGTTACTTATGATTTGGGTAGCAATACAAATAGGTTCAAAGACATTTATTTGAGTGGAAGTTCTATCTATCTTGGAACTTTACAATTATCTGACAATAATGGGGCCCTTGAGGTAACTGCAAGTGGTAGTACAGAAGCATTTGCAACAGAAACTTATGTTGACACTGCAGTTGCAAACTTAGTAGATTCTTCCCCAACTACATTAGATACACTAAACGAACTTGCAGCTGCCTTGGGAGATGATCCAAACTTTAGTACTACAATTACTAATTTGATTGGAACAAAACTTGCAACAGCAGATTTTAATACAACTGCTGATAGTTGGTTAACTGGTAAGACAACCACCGATTTAACTGAGGGAACAAACCTTTATTATACAGATGTAAGAGTTGATGCAAGAATTGCACTTCAAACAGGTGCAAATCTTTCACTTGCAAATAAAACTACGGATGATTTGTCTGAAGGTTCTGCAAACCTTTATTATACAGATGCCAGAGTTGAAACATATCTGGAATCGAATGCAACTGCAGACAGAATACAGTTAAGAACAAATAATTCGTATTTCGGTGTTGGAACTGCTGCTGGTTCTGCTGGCATGGCAATTAAAAATAATAGTGGTCAACCATTCTTCTATGGACAAAAATATCTACCGGCAAATAATGGACAGACTGACCTAGAACTAGAAGCGAATGCTGGTGGTAAAATCAATGTAAATGCATTTAGAATTTATAATGTTGGAACGCCAACTGACCCATCTGATGCGGCCACAAAATCTTATGTCGATTCTGCAATTGCAACAAAAGATCAATTATCAGAATTGTCTGGAACTACCGATGACATTTCCGAAGGTTCTACAAATCTCTACTACACAGATGCAAGAGTAGATGCTAGAATTACTGCATCTAATCCATATGATTCTTCTGATTTTGATGCTAACTTTTCTGGCAAGTCTACAACCGATTTAACCGAAGGTACAAATCTTTACTATACAGATGCTAGAGTTGACGCAAGAATTACTGCATCTAATCCATATGATTCTTCTGATTTTGATGCTAACTTTTCTGGCAAGTCTACAACCGATTTAACCGAAGGTACAAATCTTTACTATACAGATGCTAGGGCGGATGCGAGAGTTGCTAATGCAAATATTGGAGTATTGAATGATGTAAATACAACTGGAATTGCGACTGGAGATTTCCTTCTGTATGATGGTAATGAATTTCTACCAGTCGATTTTGCAACTGAAGTAAACACATATGCCGATACTCGTATTAATACTGCAAGTATTCAAGACTTATCGGATGTAGATGCAGTTGATACACCAGCAAGTGGAGATGTTTTATTATATGATGCTGGAAATAGTAATTTTGGATTTATTAATCTTGGTAATGAAATTAATTCATATTTTGACACACGGTTTGCAACAAAAGACACAGACGATTTAACGGAAGGTACTACCAATCTTTACTATACTGATGCAAGAGTTGCCTCTTATTTGTCTGGTACAGGATATGCTACAACTTCATATGTTGCAGCACAAATTGCAAGTATTTCTTCAGATTTAGATGATGAAGTATATGACAGAGAACAGGCAGATTTAAATTTACAAAGTCAAATAGATTCACTGACAACAAATATTGGTACTTTAGTTCTTGACGATCTTAGTGATGTAGATACGACTACAACTGCACCAACTAATGGACAAACTCTCATATTCAATGGTACAACTTTTGTGCCAGGCACTATTTCGGGTTATACAAGTACAGATTTTGATACGGACTTTGGAACGAAATCCACAACTGACCTTTCTGAAGGTACAAATCTTTACTATACTGATGCTAGAGTTAGAACTCACATCCAAGGCGCCGACCTTGATATGGGTTCGAATAAGATCTTATTTTCTAATGTTTATGCAAATACTGGTGATTTGCCAAGTGCTTCATCTTACCATGGTATGTTTGCACATGTACACGGTACAGGAAAGGCATATTATGCCCATAATGGACAGTGGGTAGAACTTGCAAATGTATCTGAACTACCAACTAATACTGATGATGTTTCAGAAGGTTCTACAAATCTTTATTATACAGATGCCAGATTTGATGCAAGACTTGCTACAAAATCTACAACTGATGTTGTAGAAGGAACAAATCTTTACTATACAGATGCAAGAGTTGATGCTAGAATTACTGCATCTAATCCATATGATTCTTCTGACTTTGATACGGACTTTGGAACGAAATCCACAACTGACCTTTCTGAAGGTACAAATCTTTACTATACAGACGCAAGAGTTCAATCATATTTAACCGCACAAGGAATTGCGGCAGAAACACTGACTTCACTTGGAATTGCAGGAAATGTTCTGACATATACAGATGAAGATGGTAATACAACAAATATTGATTTATCTCTCTACTTGGATGATACAAATCTTGCAAGATTAGTAAGTGGTACATTAAATGGAACTACTGGTATTGCAACATTCACTAGAGATGATGCAACAACATTTACTATTGATTTTAGTCCTCTATTTGATGATACAAATCTTTCAAGAATTAATAGTGCAACATTTACAAATGGAACATTAACTCTTACTAGAGATGATGCATCCACCGCTGCAACTATAAGTCTGGATGGAAGATATCTTCAAGATCTATCTGGTCTAACTACAGATAATCTTTCGGAAGGTTCTACAAATCTTTATTATACTCAGACAAGATTTAATTCTGCATTTGCTGGCAAAACAACTACAGATTTAACTGAAGGTACAAATCTATATTACACGGATACTAGATTTGATACAAGACTTGCTACAAAATCTACAACTGATTTAACTGAAGGTACAAATCTATATTACACTGATGCAAGAGTTGATGCAAGAATCGCAGCTGCGAATATTGTTTCTGGTTCTTCTATTGATGACCTTTCTGATGTAGATACTTCAACCACAACACCAACGGATGGGCAGGCACTCGTTTGGGATAATACAAATAGTAAGTGGGTGCCTGGCGCATCCGCTGGTTCTTCTATTGATGTTTCTGACATTGCACCCTCAAGTCCATCAGATGGAGACTTGTGGTTTGATTCTTCAGAATTAAAAACTTACATTTATTATAACGATGGAACTTCTTCTCAGTGGGTAGAAGCTGCAGGAAATGTTGCATCTAATGTACATCTTTCAGATGCAGCTCCAAGTTCTCCATCTGAGGGCGACTTGTGGTTTAATAGTAGCAATCTTAGACTTTATGTTTACTATAATGATGGAAATTCTTCCCAGTGGATTGAAGCTTCTGGTTCTGTAAATTCTACAGGACAAACTTCTCTTGATGACTTAACGGATGTAGATATAACCACAACTGCACCTACAAATGGTCAAACTCTTATATTTAATGGTACAAATTTTGTGCCCGGCACTATTTCTGGTTATGCAACATCAGACTTCAACACAGATTTTGCAACTAAAGATACAGATGATTTGACTGAAGGTTCAGTAAATCTTTATTATACAGACACCAGAGTTCAAACAAAACTTGGTAATGTTTCTGGACATATTATTCCCGACACAGATGTAACATATGACTTGGGTAGTTCAACTCACAAATTTAGAGATTTGTATCTAAGTGGAAATAGTATTACTCTTGGTGGTATTGTTCTCACTGAACATTCTGGTGCTCTTCAAGTACATACAACTGGTGGCGGGTCTGCACAACCATTTGCAACTGTTTCATATGTAGATACTGAACTTGCAAACTTGGTGAGTTCTGCACCAACAACATTAGATACTCTTAATGAACTTGCTGCGGCTCTTGGTGATGATCCAAACTTTGCAACTACAATTACCAACTTGATTGGAACTAAACTTGCAATTACTGATTTTAATACAACTGCCGATTCTTGGTTAACGACAAAATCTACAACTGACCTTTCTGAAGGAACAAATCTTTACTATACAGACGCAAGAGTTCGTTCACATGTTGAAGGACAAGATTTAGATTTAGGAACTAATAAGGTTCTGTTCTCTAATATGTATGCAACTATTGGAGATTTACCTTCAGCTGCATCTTACCATGGAATGTTTGCACATGTCCATGCAACTGGTAAGGCATATTATGCCCATGGTGGTTCATGGATTGAGCTTGCAAATGTATCAGAAGTATTTGATGGAACTTGGGCATCTCTCACTGGAACCCCAACAACAATCGCTGGTTATGGTATTACAGATGCATTTGACGGAGACTATAATAGTTTAACAAATAAACCATCCGTACCGTCTGCGTTAGACGATTTGACGGATGTAGATTTAACAACAACATCACCCACAGATGGACAGGCACTTATTTGGGATAGCGCAAACTCTGTTTGGAAGCCGGGTAATGTTGCTTCTGGCGGTGGAGGTGGAGCTTCCGTTTCTGTATCCGACACCGCACCTTCTTCTCCTTCTGTTGGTGATCTTTGGTTCAATTCTGCGAACACAAAGATGTATGTGTACTTCAATGATGGAACATCGTCACAGTGGATTCAATCAAACCCATCAGGTGCGACTTCACCAATTATTTCGTCCGATACTGCACCTACAAATCCTGTTGTAAACAGTCTTTGGTTTGACTCATCAGACGATTCATTATATTTCCGTTATGATGATGGTTCATCAGAACAGTGGGTCAATCTTATTGGCGCCTCCGGCGGAGGCGCCTCAGTAACAGTATCTGATACTGCACCAACATCACCAAACGCTGGTGATATGTGGTTTGATAGTCAGTATGCTACTCTTCTTATTTATTACAATGATGGCACTAATTCTCAGTGGGTCAGTGTTTCTGGAGAAAATAATTCAACATCTACACCACAATGGCAAGAACAATCTGCAGATTATACTGCAAGTGCTGGTGATAAACTGTTTGTTGACTGTAGTTCTAGTGCGGTTACTGTAACACTTCCATCCTCACCATCACAGGGAGATGAAGTTAGAATAATTGATGCGACAGGTAATGCATCTATAAATAATATAACCATAAATAGGAGTGGAAGCAATATTCAAGGTGCTGCAGATAATCTAATAATAACAACGGATAGGGCCGCATTTGGGTTGGTTTATTATAACGCAACTCAAGGTTGGTTACTAATGGAGAGATAATAAATGGCTGTAAATTTTCCAGATAGTCCCTCAAATGGTGACAACTTTACCGCAAATGGAATTGTGTATATTTACAATTCTACAAAAGGTGTGTGGGCAAAACAATCTACAACCGCACCACCAGTCGTTAATGGACATGTTTTACCAAATGCAAATGAAGTTTATGATTTAGGAAGTACAACACAAAGATTCCGTGATATTTATTTGAGTGGTAATACTATCTATTTGGGCGATACTGCCTTGTCTGTGGATGAAAATGGAGTTTTAGGGTTGCCGGCTGGAACTGTTATTGACGGCACGACAATTCCAAGTGCAGTAGAAGAATTATCTGACATCGATGTAACAATATCAGATGAAATATTTACATTAAATGTAGATGCACCAGATGCAGGCCATGGTATGCATTGGAAGTGGACTTGGGAAGCTGGATCGGTTGCATATAGTAGACTTAAGATAACTAATTTAATTCAATCAAATGTTCCATTATATAATCAGGGAACTTATACAATCAATAACTTTGCAGCACATGAACTTCATGGTTCGATGACTCAAACTCATAAAATTTATCTTAAGTGGATTGAGGGCGCCGGTATAGATAATCTAGTTTCATGGGCAACAATTACAGACAGTGTGACAGGAGTTACCAATCCAAACATAAATGGTGGAAATGCAACAGAAGTACAAAGAATTGTCATAAATGTTCCATCTACAATCACACCACCAACTTTAAATGCACCAAGTGTGTCATATGATGTATCTTTTGTATCATCGGGTGCGTATACCTTTGCTGGTAGTTCTTCGGGCGATAATCCAGATATTGGCCCATTCTATCGTGGTGGTACATATACTTTTAATTTAGACGCATCACTTTCTGGACATCCATTTTATTTAACCACAGACGATGGTACTAATTATTCTGCAGGAAATTATGTCGATGAATACACTTCTGGCGTAACAGGTTCGAGAAATGAAAGTGGAACTTTGGTATTTACCGTTCCAAATGATGCACCAGATACATTATATTATCAATGCGGAAATCACAATCCTATGAGGGGTATGATTACAATTAAAGATTTAGCAGTAGAAACAAATGTAGATGGTAATTATGTTGTATATTTCCAACACGACCAAGATGGACATTCAACACCAGCAGAGATACGCCCAAAACGAACACTCGCAGATATTGATAATGTATGTTTAGTTTATGATGGCCCTTCTGGAAAATTTAAAGTGCAGGACATGGGAGAATATCTAGATTCTACTTCTCAATTTCAGTCAAAGATTGCAAATTTAGTAAATACAGAAACTGCAGACAAACCAACAACCACACAAGTAACAGACAAGATTAAAGATGAAACTGTATTTAATATTAACATGCATCAAGGTGGAGATTTACAAGTAATCACTGGCACAAAAAGGTGGTATGCTCCATTTGATTTACAGATAGTAGGTATTTCAGCAAATCTTGGAACCGCTGCAGATAATATCGTAGGAATTGATGTAAAGAATAACGGAGTTTCTGCAAAAACTGTTTCATTTTCTCCAAATACCACAACAACAAATATTGTTGCCCCATTTTTTACAATGAATGCTGGGGATTATTTAACAGTTGATATTACGAGTATTGGAACTAACTCCGTTGGCCAAGACCTCTATCTGCAGTTTACATATAAAAAAGTATAAATAGAAGTAAAAACATAATAGGAGATAACAATGGACTTTACAATTGATAAAGTTACCACTGATGAGGACGGTAACGAAATCACAGTAACAGAAAACTACACAGCAAACCTTGATGGACAAAATGCAAGTGTTTCAAAAGTAGTAGATGGTGAGGCCATCAAAATTGCAGACCAACCATGGAATCCACTTGGTGACGGTTCAAGAGCATCTTGGGCGTCAGTTGACGAAGTTGTGACTTGGTTTAAAGAAAACTTTTAAGGAGCGGAGAAAATGGCAGAGATTAAACAGGCAAGTAAAAGAAATGTGTGTTCAGTGTTAGAAGACATTAATCCAAACACAAACACCATTTATTTAGAATCAGAAGGACATAATAAATCAACCCTTGCTCCTATCTTCAATGGTTCTATGTATATGTACACGGGCCAAGCAAAAGATTCTTTGTGGGGTCAAAACATTTATAGAAACGATGATAATGCCCACTCACAACGAAGTGGTGATGGTGCATCGACAATGGCGCTTGGTAAAGAAGTTGCGTATTGTAATCAAGAAGACAACACAGTAGGAAACCATAGAGTAACGAATATTCCATTTTTACAATATTTAAGTATGGAAGAGTCTAGAAGAGGAACTGGTATGCAGAGAATTACTGCAGACGATGGTACAGACCTCTATGTTTGGCAAAACCGTCCGATGTTTTATAATTGGTATCGTCAAATTTCTTGGTTAAATCCAACAAGAGAATTATATGAAGCATCGCCATCTACTTCTTGGGGATATGACGGGCAGGGTTCGTCTAGTGAAATTATGGTGCCAACAATGGCAACTGAAGAAGAAGTAGGTACAAAATGGGTTTCTAATATCTGCCAACAGGTTAGACACGATTCTTATGTTGCAAGGCCTCACATGGGATTGGGAAGAAACTATATGCTAGACTATAGTGATACTAATGATAATTGGAATACTACCATGAGAGCTCCGTATAGTGTTCAATATATCGGTATGTCTACTGTAGATGGTAAACCAATTTACTTGTATAATAATCAAGACAACGATCACGATCAGTATATCACAAAACACAATGTGAGTGCGAATACAACTACTGATTTGCATAGATTTAATACTGCCCCAACAGCTGCAGGAACTAACTATGGTGGTACAAGAGCAACAACAACAATTGGCAGACATGTAAAATGGGCATCCCACACATTTGATGACCCAACAAGCGCTGGAAACAAGTGTTTTTATGTTCCATATCTTGATGCAAACTTAAATTATCATCCATTCTGGTATCAGTGGGATAAATCTACAGATACATTCACCAACAATTCTGATATTACAATTACTGGTGATGTAAGTTCTACTCACTTTAATAACCACACAGGCGGACAAGGTGATAATAGTGATATGAGTGCGTATTTCTATAATGAAACTTTTGTTTCTTCTGGAAATAGATATCTATCACTTTTCCCAATTCACGGTTTCTATCAATGTCACGATAATACACCAACTGCAAGAACTGTTGTAACATATCAAGTGGATGCGGCAGATCCAAAACAATTGACGCATCACTCTACAGTAACAATTCCAGCAACACCAAGAAATATGGTATTCTTGAATGATTCTAGAACAATGTTTGGTGTGATTGGTGAGAATGCAATTTATATCTTTAACTGGAATAATGTTGATGGATGGGTTTTGACTACAACATATGCTGGTAAATTCACATCACTGGGTAGAGATACAACCGATAGAATTTGGGCAACTGAAGTTGGTGCATTCAACAGTTATGCATCAATGCACATCATTACTCCTTCTATTCCAGTTAAAATTAGTATTACCCCTGCTGCAACCAACTATAATTACGCAGGAAGTGATATTAACACAACCGTTTCAATAAGTGCATATAATGCATCTGGAGATAGAATTGCAGTTGATGTTGCATTAACAATTGATGGTTCTACTATGAACTTTGGTGGTGGTTCAACATCTACAACAGTAACAACATCTACAACTGCAGATGTATCTCAGGCAGTAGTAATTACTGGTGCAGGGTTGAGTGATATTGTAGCAAGTGTTTCGATTTAACTACTAAGGTGAACCAATGGGTGCAATTAGTATTAGGTCACAAGGTGGAGACACACAAGGTATCGGAGTACATTTTGGTAAATTCAACCTAAATGTCTCTGATACTAGTGATACATGGTCTTCCTTGCCAACAGACAAATATGTAGGTGACCCAGAAAATCAATCGATAACAACTATCAATGTTTCAAGAAGTAATCCAAATTATTCGGTTGTTCTTGAAACATTACCTTTATTGGTAGAAACTGATTCCGCACCCTTTGAAACACCAAACACACATACCTTTGGACTTGGATATTACACAATTAATTCTACTGGTGGAGATCAACAAGTTTCGTCAACTGATACTTTAAGTGTTGCAAACTGTGGAATTACATTGTCTTCAAGTTGGGCTCAACCACTTGGAATTGCCGTGAATGGATTGCAGTTAAAAATACCAGTAAATAACTGGACTACATATAATAATTTACAGAATACTCAATCAAATATTGGAGTTGATTTGCAAGGACTTGTGACAACCCAAGAAATTAATACGAGTGACGCAATTGATATTACCTTTGCATTTACAACAACTGTTTATATGATAAGGCAGACAAACTGGAACGCAGTTGATACAACTGGTTGGACAAGTATTGGAAATGCTGGAAATATTTTACAAGACAGTTCATCAGATGAGGTTGTTTACGAAAGAACTTTTACAGCAGGAACATATACATTCGATAACAATTCTGCAATGTATATGTTTGATCCAGATAGAACAACGACAGTTCCAACGGCAGGATTGATGGTGGAAGAATATGAGGAGTCTACCACATTCAATCACAGTTTAAACATTAAAATTGGAGATATAATCTCTACTAATGTTATAACTACATCAAAACAAATTTTACCAAATACTTTACCAGCAGAAAGATTGACACTAAAGACTGTAGATGAACAAGATCGCTTTGTTTATTTTGATGAAATAAGTATCACATCAAGAAAAGATCTTATTTCTAACTTACCAGACGATGGATTCTTTAATACAGAAAAAAGAATTTCAGTAGGAAGTTTCAGTAATTTAACTCCCTACGATTTAAATGAATTAAATAAGTTACAATCTGGAACTAGAAGTCACACTAGTGCAAGAATTATTGACAGTACTGGAGCCGAAGGTGAAGGTGGCGGTGGTGGAACAGTCACAGAAATTCAAACATGGTACTAAGGAGATGATAAATGGCTATCAACTTTCCTACATCTCCCTCTGACGGTGATATTCATGTTGTAGGTTCTAAAACATGGACGGATCGTTAAATGACGAATTACTCAAGTATAAGATATGCAAGCAGTGGTAGCAGTGGTACAACTGTCTATACAGATATGAATGCATTGATTGCAGCAACAGGAACTGACGGGGCTCAGGCGTTTGTACAATCAAATAACAACATCTATGTGTATGCTGGAACTGGTTGGTATAAGATTGCTACAGTACAAAACGATTCTCCAAGTGCAATCACTGGAGTGAATGGAACTTATTCACTCGTTGTAGATGGAACACCTACAGTTATTACTGCTGTTTCGACAGACCCAGAAGGATTCCCTTTGACATGGAGTTATTCTACGAGTGGGTTGGGCTCTATTGCTACAGTGAGTCAATCAGATAATGTATTTACTATTACACCTAGCACTACAGAAGCAGACGCTGGTACATTTACTTTAACCATAAACGCAACTGATGGTGTGAATGGAGTGGTGAGTACAAATACATCTATAACTCTGCAATTTCAGATTTTAAATAGTAATTACACAACTTTATTAGCAACAGCGGTAGATACATCAGATAATAGTAGTTTTACAGATTCTTCAACAAATGCATTAACACTTTCGCCTATAAATGCACCTACATCAAGTTCATTTAGTCCTTATCGCAGCGGGGGTTATAGCACTTATTTTGATGGAAGTGGGGATTATATTACAGCCCCTTCCAATACAAGTTTCGACTTTGGTACTGGTGATTTCACAATTGAAACGTGGATTAATATTCCAGATGTAAACAGTACTTGGTTAGCGTTTATAAGTAGAGGTTACGCTCAAAATGGTGGATGGAGATTATATAAAAATAATGGCAACAACAATTTAAGATTTTATTACACTGATGGTGGCACAACGTCTTACATACAAGCAACTACTACTGGGCTTACGAATAATACATGGCATCATATAACTGTTGTAAGAAATAGTTCTACTACGAAAATATATGTGGACGGAGTTGAAAAAGTATCTGGTACTATCTCAACATCTCTTAATCCAGGCTCATACGCTGTTGAAGTGGGCGCCGGAGTTGTTACATCTTCGTTTCCAATTACGGGCTATATGACAGATGTGCGTATAGTAAAAGGTACAGCCGTCTACACTTCCACTTTTACTCCACCAACAAAACGCTTAACAGCAATCACCAATACTAGCCTACTCACTTGTCACCTACCTTACATAGCAGATGGATCGACTAACGATCATTCAATCACAGTAAACGGCAACACTTCAACAAAACCATTTAGTCCATATGATTATGAAGAATACTCTGCAGCAGATCACGGTGGTTCAATTTATTTTGCTACCAGTGGTTCTACTGCAACAAGTGGTGGATCGGGACAATATGTTCAAAGTGCATTAGCCTCTGAACTAACACTTGATACTAACGATTTTACTATAGATTGTTGGGTATATGGTATTAGTAAAGCCCGTAATTATCCAAGAGTATTACAAATTGGCCCACAGAACACTCCGTGGGGATCAAGTCAATTGTCGATATTATACAAACACAATGATGATAATGATTCTATATGTTTAGCAATGCAAGGCATTGGGGGTAATGCAATGTTAATTGCCAGTGGCCCAATATATGATAATGTGTGGTATCATGTGGCTGTTACTAGATCAGGAAGTACATTTACTATGTATATCAATGGTGAATCTGTTGGAATATACACAAGTACAGGAAGCGCAACAGGAACAGGGGATAAAGCAATTTTAATTGGCAGTAGTAGCGCTGGTGATAGTGACTTTAATGGGTACATTTCTGATTTGCGTGTTTTTAATGGTACAGTTGTATATACAGGAAACTTTACACCACCAACGGAACCAGTTAGTTCTTCGGCCGCAGCGGTTCATGTAATTGGAACAGACGCTTCCATCATAGATAAGTCTCAAAACGCTAACCTAAAGCTTGTTGGAAACACTACTGGCTCAACTACTCAAGTTAAGTTTGCTGATTCTAAGTCAATGTATTTTGATGGTAACGGGGATTATGTTGTAGTTAACCATGAAGCATTAGGAACTGGAAACTGGACAATTGAAGGTTGGGTATATTTTATTAGTACATCAACTTCATATGTTTTTGATTTTAGAGCTAGTACTAATACAAATCCGGCTTTAGCTATTCAAGATGGGGATTGGAGATATATCACCGATACCAACTATAGAATATATAGTGGAGTTAATCCATCAACTAATACTTGGTATCACTTTGCTATAGTAAAAAATAACGGAACAACTACTCTTTATGTCAATGGCTCGTCAATTGGAACATATGCCGATTCACTCAATTATGTCGGAAATTCGGCTGGGAGCATAGGAAAATATCATAATAGTAATTCTAACTTTCTCTATGGTTATCTACAAGACTTCCGCATCTCCAAAGGTCTCGCAAGATACACCGCAAACTTTACACCGCCTACAGAATCACTAAAAGGCTAATAACGGATTATAAATAGTTCATAAAAGAGGAACAAGATGGCAGTAAATTTTCCAGACAATCCATCTAATGGTGATAGTTTTACTTCCAATGGAATTGTGTATGTTTACAATTCCACCACTACTGCATGGCAAAAATCTTATACATCCATACCACCAGTTGTCACTGGACATGTTTTACCAGATGCAAACGAGACATATGATTTAGGTTCTAATACACAAAGATTTCGTGATTTATATCTAAGTGGAAACTCTATTACAATCGGCGATCTTGTTATTTCTGATAATAATGGAGTTTTTGAAGTAACACCATCTGGTGGTTCTGCAGTTTCATTTGCAACTCAGACAGATATCAATACCGCAATTTCTAATTTAGTAGACACTGCGCCGGGCACATTAGATACTCTTAACGAACTTGCGGCTGCGATTGGAGATGACGCAAACTTCGCAACAAATATCACCGCATCACTTGCAAATAAACTAGAAGCGTCAGACCTTGCAGGATATGTAACACAAACTGGTACAGAGACTCTTTCAAATAAAACTCTTGCTGCTACAACATTAGCGGGGCACATAATTCCAAACTCAGATTCTGCATATGATCTGGGTTCTACAACAAATAGATTTCGTGATTTATATTTGAGTGGTAATACTCTTTATATTGGTGATGTAGAAATTTCCGTAAATAATGAAGGACTTTTACAACTCCCTTCTGGGTCATTGATTGATGGTGCAGTTGTTCCTACTGAAATAGGACAGATGACGAATGTTAGACTGGAACCCAATCCAGAAGTACTAGAGATGGCGGTAGATGCACCGGCAGCTGGTCATAGTACTCCATGGTTATGGACATGGAAATCAGGTGCCCTTCCGTATGCAAGATCAACTATTTTAAATCAGGTGCAATCAGGCGTTCCAATTTACATTGCAGGCACATATACTTTATTTAACTTTGCAGCACATGAACTTCATGGTTCGATGACTCAAACTCATAAAATTTATCTTAAGTGGATTGAAGGTGCAGGCACAGACAATTTAGTATCGTGGGCAACATCAACTTTAAATGTTCAAAATATTACATTTGAAGGTGTTAATGGAGATAATGCAACAGAAGTTCAAAGATTAAACATTAGTGTTCCATCTACAATCACATTACCAACTTTAGTTGCACCAAATTTAGTATATGATGTTGAATTTGCAAACTCTGGTGCATATACATTTAGTGGTATTACAATGGGAGATAATCCAGATATTGGCCCTCTTTATAGGGGTGGTACATATACATTCAATTTAGACTCTAGTGTTTCTGGACATCCATTTTATTTAACTCAAGATGATGGAACAAACTGGGCGCAGGGGCAGTATGTTGATGAATATACCAATGGAGTGACAGGTTCTAGGAATGATTCTGGTACAGTTCAATTTGTTGTTCCAAATGATGCTCCAGATGTTTTGTATTATCAGTGTGGAAATCACAGTTCTATGAGAGGTATGTTAACCATCAAGAATCTTGAAGTAGAAACGAATGGTGCAGGCAATTATGTTGTATATTTCCAACACGATCAAGAAGATCATTCTGTTCCAGTAGAAATTAAACAGAGGCCTTCAATTGCAGGACAATCTTGTTTAGTTTACGACTCTTCTCTATCTGAATTTGTTCCACAAGATATGGGCGATTATATTACTAAAACTCCAGTAATTCAAGAAAGAATTGGAGAACTTGCGGAAGATAAAATTGTAGAAAAAGTAAATGATGATACTGTCACAAATCTTACAAAAGTAAAAGAACAAACTACATTCATCACAAATCTAAATCAACAAGGCGAATTGCAATTAGTAACTGGCACCGCACGATGGTATGCTCCCTTCGATCTACTAGTAACTGGTATCAACACAAAGGTTTCATCTTCTGCAGATTCTAATATATCAATTCAAATTAAGAAAAACGGTTCTACTGTTAAATCCAGTTCAATTTTAGCGGGACAATTTTCCAGTGTTGTTTCTGCACCAGAGTTTCCTATGGTGGAAGGCGATTACATAACAGTAGATATAACATCTATTGGAACAACGAATAAAGGTGAAGATTTAGTAGTTCAATTCAAATATAGACAAACATAAACAATTTATAAATAGTAGAAAAATTTTAAAAAAAATTAGGAGATAAAAATGAATTTTGATATAATCAAAGAAGTTCATATTTTGAACGAAGAAACAAACGAAGTGGAAGAATCTACAGAATCAACGCCACATAGAGCCATTCTTGAGGACGGTACTTTAAAAGTATGGATAATTGATGGCGAAAACGAGACATTAATCTTAAATCAACCATGGAAAAATGAGAACGATGGTTCAAGAAGTGCATGGAAAGATTTAGATGAAGGTGTTGCGTGGTTTAAATCAGACAATCAACATCAAGGAGCATAAAAAATGGCGAAAGTATATAAATTTTCTGGAGAAAATGACCAACCAGTTCTAATGGAAGACCCTAGAGCTGGTAATGATGGTTGGTGGATGTTTGGGGTTAGACACGATAAAACAAGTCTTACTCCGCAATACAACAAAAAAATGAACTGGACAATTGGGACTGGTTGGAGTAATTGGCACGGCAGCAATCAGACAGGTGCAAACACGGATGTTGGCATGAACCAGTTATTATTAAAGAAAATGACGACCCATGTAAATGAGTGGAACACCACAGCACAAGCGCAATATAATGTTCCAAATGACAGTGCGTGGAGATGGATGGATGAAACAATGGAATCCGAAGTTTCGTTTTCTACTTGGACTGAGCATGATGATGGAAATGGAAACAAAAGAATGTCGATCTGGAACTCGTCACATAGTAATACCATTAATCTTGACGGATATACACAAAATATTTCAGATGACACATATGTAGATGAAGTCAGATTATCTCAAGATGCAGATCCAACATGGAGTTATCAAAGAAACCCAATGGCACATCCATCTTGGACTAATGGTGGGTACATTTATGCAATGGCACAATTTGACGGCGGTGGTAGTTACTTAAACTACCCCAGTTATATGTTTCTTACTGCCGGAAGTGGTTGGCCAAATTCTTATGGGTCGGGTTGGCAATATTCACCATCTGGTTTTGGGAGTTATTGGAGTGTTCAAGTGCTTGGTAATTCACAAGTAGATGGAATGCCTCTTTTATGTGGAACATATTCTCAAGGCGGCACCATGAGTAATAGTGTAAAAATAGTTAAGGCGACTTTGGGATCAACCCAACCAACTTGGACACAAATGGCGCATCTTGAAAATGTTCAAACAGTTGCTGCAGGAACCCATCAAGGTGGTTATAATTTAAATAACGATCAATTTTGGCACACATGTTCTAAGACATTTACTGACCCAAGAGATGCTGGAAAGAAGGCATTCTATAAAGGATATTGGGATTCATATGGAGATTTCTATCCAATGGTAGTTACTTGGAATCTTGCAGATGATACTTTTGCAATTGAAACAGATATTTCAATTACTGGAGATAAAAGTACTGCACATGTCGCCCTACAATCTTCGACCTTTGATACAAGTAACATGAGATGTAATTTGGCGCATACAGAAACTTGGGTTAGTAACAACCAAAGATATGTTGCATATTTTCCTATTGACGGAAGAATTCAAACCTCATCCGAATCTGACCCAGCAATGAAAACAGTAATTGTTTACTCTGTTGATGCAGCAAACCCTAAAGCTCTTACTTATCATTCTAAGTTAGATTATGGGCAAGTTGCAAGAAATATGATCTGGTTAAATGATTCTAGAACTATGCTGGGTGTTTGGTTTAAAACAAGTTTTAAAATTTATGTTTGGAACGATTCTACTGGTTGGGGCGAAACATCAACTATTTCAAATATAGTTACTGCAGTTGGTAGAGATTCTTTAGATAGAATTTGGTATTGTCAAGAAGACGGAGAAGTTGGGCAAAATTACCCAGAACTTCATTTGTTGACTCCAACACTACCAGTTACTGTTTCTATTACTCCAGAGAATACATCATATTCATACGCTGGTTCTAACATTAACACATTTGTAAATGTGAGTGCAATTAACGCCTCTGGTGCAAGAATTGCAACAAGTGTTAAACTAGTTATTGAAGGTAGTTCTATGACTTTTAGTGATGGTACAACTACAAAAACTGTAACAACACTTACAACTGGTGACCTACAAGTAGATACAATTATCACTGGTGCTGGATTTACAAATGTGACGGCAAGTATCGAAATCTAAAGGAGATAGTTGATGACTGTCTCTGTAGATACGGTTTCTGTCACATTAGGAATTGAAACCAGAGTAGCAGAAAAAAGTGCATCGGAATTTCCAGCGAATATTCTCGCTGGAACTCCGATTTCATTTTTTGTTAAACCTTTAGTCAGGCAAAATCCTCTTGTAGACACGATTTCAAAAATCGGTATAGTAATTGAAGATGGAGATTATAACTCTTCTTCTAATTTTTTATCTGATAGTTTACAATTAATCACAAATAATACATTAAATGTTACTGAGGTATTATCTTCTAAACTTAATATCAAAACAGAAAAAAATGATGTATATGCACTACCAGATATCAATAGCAGTGAACTTAGTATTTTAGTTAATGATACTACTCAAATTAAAACAGTAGAAATCCCAACAAACTTAAATCACATAGAAATAAAAGACGAAAGTACTTTTGATTTCTTGGGCCCTAGTGTAAATGTAAATTATCCATTATCTTATTTGGAACAATATGTTGAGGATGCAACTAGTGGAAATTCTGGTGGAAACGCCGAATTTACTACACCCGGCACATATTCATGGACATGTCCATCAGGAGTATCTTCAGTATCTGTTGTTTGTGTTGGCGCTGGTGGCACTGGTGGATATCAATGGTCTTCTGGCGGTGGCGGAGGCGGTGGCCTTGGTTGGAAAAATAATATTTCTGTAACTGCAGGGCAATCTTATACGGTTGTAGTTGGAGACCATGGAACTGTTTTAACAACAAACGCAACTAATGCGGCCGCAATGGGAAATAACTCATACTTTATAGATGTCAACACAGTTTGTGGATTCGGTGCTGGTCGTGGTGGAACTGATTCAACTGGTTCTGGAAACGGCGGATACGGTGGTGGATACACTGGTGACGGCGGTGGTCGTGGCGGTAACGGTGGATATGAAGGGTCTTGGAATAGAGCTGGCGGCGGTGCTGGTGGTTATTCTGGAAGAGGTGGTGATGGTGGAGTTAATTCATCATCGGGCGAAGCAGGACAAGGCGGCGGTGGCGGCGCAGGCGGATGGTACTCATCAACTTGGGGAACGCCTGGCGGTGGCGGTGTTGGAATTTACGGAGAAGGAACATCTGGTGGTACGGTGTCATCAAATGGCGAGGGTGGTAAAGGTGGTTCTGGTGGAGAAGACGGACATCCAGGCGAACCCATAACAAATAATTCAATATCAAGCGGTGATATTGTGGGTGGAAACTACGGCGGCGGGGGTGGCGGCTCTGGTACTTCTGCTGGAGGCGGCCCAGGCGGTACTGGTGCGGTTCGTATTGTTTGGGGCACAAATGTTGCATTCCCTACTACTAATGTGGAGAAAATTCCAACCGCTGGTTTTAATTTAACCAGTCTTTACGGCACTCAACATACTTTTTCTAACCCATTGACCAGTATGGATGCTCTTACAGATACAATATCTAATTTAAGAATACCCACGAATAAATTATATTCTTCTACTGGTTATTCCAATCCAAAATCAGTTGCAATTTTAAGTAACTCCAATAGTATTTCTGTTGAATCGGTAGAAACTGAAAAATTAATTATGACTAATAGAAATGACGAATACTTTTCGGTATCTAGTCATATTCCGTCTTCTATAGGGTTCCTCATAAAAGAAACTGAAAATTCGATTGAATATAAATTCCCAAGAAAAATAATAAAAACAGAAACTGATAAATCTGGTACAAGTCCGCTCGAATCAAGTGCTCAACAAATTAATTTTATCACATACAACTTTGCGGATATTGGATATTTTGACAAAGATGACAGAAAGTCGTTTGAACAACTAACTGATGAAAATGATCCAAGAATTGTAACTGATACTGGAGATACTGGTGGAACTGGTGGAACTGGTGGTACAGGCGGGACTGGTTCTGGGCCAATTCAATCGTGGAGTTCTTGATAAATGCCTATTTCATTACCAGACAATCCGACTGATGGACAAACGGTTCAAATCGGAACAATCATTTATACATATGATGCAACAGTTGGAGTGTGGAATTCCAACAGTGCCGTGGGCCCAACTCTCACTCCAGCAACTGTAACGACCTCAGATACTGCACCATCCAGTCCTAGTAACGGAGATATGTGGTTTGATAGTTCTGTAGGAAAAACATTTATCTGGTATGATGATGGAACATCTACACAATGGGTTCAAATGAACCCAAATACTCAGACAGGTGGAGCAGATGGTTCTTCAGTCGCTGTATACGCAAACTTTGCTGCATTTGTAAATGGAAACACTGAAGGTGACTTTGCATTTGCACAAGACACGAAAGCATTATATGTATGGGATGGAACCGAATGGGATAAAATATCTTCTGGAAATGATGAAAGTCCTATAATTATTACTGAACCACCAACAACACACACTCTTAATATTGATGGAACCACAAGTACAGTTACAATGGTTGCGGAAGACCCAGAAGGATTTGATATATCATATGGTATTGTATATAAAACCGCAGGGAATACAAGGCCAGTACAACTTTCAACAGACACCACAGTAAATACAAGCGGAGTTTATACATTTACTCCAACCACAAATCAGGCCGATGAGGGAAATTTTACAGTAAGACTGAGTGCATCGGATGGATCGAGAACTACTACTAGACTGATTGATTTTAAACTTGAATTTATACCTCAGAGACAGAATATAATAGGGTGGTATGAGTTTGCCGATACAAATAGTTATAATACGGCCGTAAGTACTACAGTATTAAATGATCTTTCTGGAAATTCTAACAATCAAACTATAAGCAATCCAGGCTCTCTTAGTGGAGATGGACATTTGACTTTTTCTACGAATAGTACCATAAATTTTGGTGGCAGCATGTCAGGACAGAAAACTTGGGCTATAATATCTAGACCACCTACTGGTTATAACATGCATGTGCTGTTTGGTAGTGGAAATGCGGATGCGACATACTATTCAGTTTTCCATAATAGTCAGGGAACTGATTATTATGGATATCAAACTGCTTGGGCGGGAGAAACTGTTGTAGATACAGTAAATGGTATATATCCAAACAATAACAGAAACACTTCGTATAATGCCTTAACACTTGGTCAATCTAATAGTATTATAACAACAGGGTTGCAAATGGCTTCTAGTGCGATGGTTTATAATGCATATCCTACTTGGACTGCAACTCATGAGGTATATGCCTTTGTATTCTGGGATGTAGTTTTAACTTTATCAGAAATACAAAAGGTACACGATTATTATAGAAATAAAATAGGGGCTGCTAACATGGCAGTCTGGCAAGGATAATAACAAATGGCAATTAATTTTCCAAGCAATCCGACAAATGCACAAGAAGTAACAGAGGGCAATGTAACATATGTTTACAATGCCACAAAAGGTTATTGGGAAAGTTCTGAAGTTTCTTCTGGTGGTGCATCTATAGATGTTCTTGCAGATATGACTGCGTTAATTGCAAAAACAGGAATGTCTAATGGAGATCAGGCATTTGTAACAGGAAACAATAATCTTTATATATATTCTGGTTCTGGTTGGTATAAGATTGCCACAGTACAGAATGACTCACCAAGTGCAATCACTGGAGTGAATGGAACTTATTCACTCGCTATAGATGGAACTCCTACAGTTATTACAGCGGTTTCTACAGACCCAGAAGGATTCCCTCTGACATGGAGTTATTCAACATCTGGACTTGAAAGTATTGCTACAGTGAGTCAGGTAGATAATGTATTCACAATTACACCTAGTACTGATGATGCCAATTTCGGAACATTTACTTTAACAATTAATGCAACTGATGGTGTTAATGGTGCGGTTAGTGCGAATACATCTATATCCTTGGAATTTCAGATTTTAAATAGTAATTACACAACTTTGTTAGCCACTGCTACGGGTACGTCAGACAATAATAACATTACAGATGCTTCTTCAAATAGCCATAGCATCACAGTAACTGGTGATGCTCATGCTGGTACATTTAGTCCATATAGAAACGGCGGTTATAGTACTTACTTTGATGGTTCCGGCGATAAACTTACATTGGGTGGCTCTGCACTCTCAGATTTTAATTTCGGAACTAACTCATTTAGTATTGAGTTTTGGTTCTACCCGACAGGAGCACAAGGCCCGATTTTTAATACACATAGAGTTGATGTGGCGACTGGATACTACCTATCTACCACTGGAACTAATCAGTTTGTATTCGGACGATATGTGGATGGGGGGTATGGTGATTCTTGGAGTACAGTTAATGCTTACACGCTAAATGAGTGGCACCATGTAAGTCTAAATAGAGATGCAAATAACGGTAATTCACTAAAATTATATGTAAATGGTTCTTTAGTACTTACAACCACAGATTCCGCTAATTATGATTCTTACAGTTATGGGCCATATATAGGAGGCTATGATGCGGGAGGAACACAATATAACGTAGAAGGATATATAAGTGATCTCATTGTAGCGAATGGCTCTGTTTTAAGAACAGGTGGCACATCACTTGGTGATGTAGCATTTTCAACACCCACAGAGGCATTCGAATCTGATGCTAATACCGTATTATTTATTAGCAGTTCTCTTCCATATATTAAAGATAGTTCGTCTAACTCACATGATATTACAGTAACTGGTGACGTTTCCATAATCCCATTCACGCCATATGACTACCTTGAATATAATCCAAACGTCCACGGCGGATCTGTATATTTTGATGGTACGGGGGATTATTTAACGGTCGGTTCGAACATACATAACAATATTGGAACAGGTGATTTTACCGTAGAGGCTTGGATATATCTTGATGAAGCGATAGGCTCAGTCAGGGGAATATTCGGCTCTGGCCCGAACGATGCCGATGATCAGTTTATGCTGGCTCTTTTGAGTAGTGGCGTTTTTTATTTTGACTTTGGGGGTTCACAAGATTATTTTCAAACAACCGCAGTAATAGACGAAAAAGTATGGAACCACATAGCATTAACACGATCAGGAACATCTTTTAATATTTGGTTGAACGGAACAAGTATTCTTTCAACTTCACTTAGTACAAGTATAGGTGGTGCATCTAACTTTACAGTTGGTACGGCACGTGTTGGAGATTATGTTTGGAAGGGTTACATCTCTGACTTAAGAGTAGTCACTGGTTCAGCGGTTTACACCGCCGAATTTACACCACCTACCGCTCCACTATCTTCTTCTGGTTCATCATTACACATCAAAGGTACAGACGCTTCTATTATTGATAAGTCTCAAAGTAGTAATCTAAAAGTCTTTGGAAATACTACTGGTTCAACAACTCAGGTTAAGTTTACAGATTCAAAGTCAATGTATTTTGCTGGTACTGGGGATTATTTAGAAACATCTTCTACCAGTTTAGGTAATTTTAACTTTGGAACTGGTGATTTTACTGTTGAGTGCTTTCTAAGAAATGTGCATCAACCGAGCACGTATTTTGATATTTTGGGAACTGCAAATAATGCTGCTTATGTTGGGTCAAATAGAGGTGGTTGGATGTTGTCTTACTACACTTCTCAGCATCTAAAATTTAATTATCAGTATAATAATACTTGGATTTTTGAAAACTCTTTTGCTCAGACTTTAAATATTAATACTTGGTATCATATAGCTGTAACTCGGCAGGGCACCCAATTAAAATGTTTTCTTGATGGGAATCAAGTTGGTTCTACTATCACTGATTCAACAAATATTATCAGTACCGAGCCTTTTAATATAGCAAGAGGTTATGGAGGTGTGGTATATACCACTGGCTATATTCAAGATGTAAGAATTACCAAAGGTCTTGCAAGGTACACCGCAAACTTTACACCGCCCACAGAACCACTAAAAGGTTAACTTAAAAAACATATAAATAGTCATATCAAAAGAGAGGTATGACATGGCCGTAGTTACATCTAGAGCTGAATTTAAAGAATATTGTCTTAGAAAACTAGGTTCTCCAGTTATTCAAATAAATGTCGCAGATGAACAAGTAGAAGATCGTGTAGACGATGCACTAGAGTTTTATCGTGACTATCATTTTGATGCGGTAGAGGATGTTTTTCTCAAGCACCAAATAACTGAAGACGATATTACAAATCGATATATTCCTATTAATGACTTAGTAATTGGAGTTAAGAGAGTAATTCCTCTTTATGAAAAATTCAGTCATAGTACAAATATGTTTGATGTTAGATATCAAATGTTCTTAAACGATGTTTATAATTTAAGAAGTACAGAGATGTTATCATATGAATTGACTCAAAGTCATATTCAATTAGTCAATGATATGATTACTGGCCAAGTTCCCATCAGATTTAACAGACATCAAAACCAACTTCATCTTGATATTGATTGGGATGAGGCATTAGTTGTTGGTGAGTTTATTATCGTAGAAGCGATGAGGGTTCTTGACCCTGATGTTTATACAGATGTTTGGAATGACAGATGGTTAAAAAGATATGCAACCGCACTGATTAAAAAACAATGGGGAGAAAATTTATCGAAGTACGAAGGCATTTCGATGCCTGGAGGTGTGACCTTCAACGGTTCCAGAATTCTTGATGAAGCAAATCAAGAAATAGAACAACTGGAACAAGAAATGTCTTTAAGTTATGAACTTCCTGTAGACATTATGGTGGGATAGTCATATGGCTACAAATCAGTATTTTAACACTATATCATTTGCACCAGAGCAATCCTTAACAGAAAATCTTGTCGCTGAATCGATTCAGATTCACGGGCAGGATATGTATTATCTGAAAAGAACCGATGTAAACGAAGATACTGTTTTTAACGAGTCAACTATAAGTGAATTTAATGATGCATTTTCTATAGAAATGTACATCGAAGACGCAGATGGTTTCCAAGGAGAGGGAGACTTCTTGTCCAAGTTTGGATTGGAGATTAGAGATCAATTAAATCTTATTGTGTCTATTAAAAGATGGGAAGAAGAGTCCACAATGCAATACCCACAAGAAGGTGACTTAGTATATTGGCCATTGCAAGATAAAGTATATGAAATTAAATTCGTAGAAGACGAAGTTTCTTTCTGGCAATTAGGTAAAAGATATGTCTATAGATTATCGACAGAATCATTTGAATTCTCAAGTGAGAAGTTTAATACAGGGATTGATGAGATTGATGATATTCAACAACAAACATTTGTTACTGTCGATTTAACTTTGGGTACTGGAACTGGTGATTTTATCGTAGGCGAAATAGTATATCAGGGTGCAAACTTCGATTCAGCAACAGCAACAGGTACAGTAGAAACTTGGAATTCTGGAACTAAGGTTTTGAAACTTTCAAACCTTACAGGGAGTTTTGCACAAAACACAAATACTGTTGGTAGAGACAGTGGTGCAAATTATCTATTGGGCGCAACGCAACAGATTGTATATACAGAAAACAAGACAACAGACACCACAGATGGAACTTCTGGACAAGACACAGTATTCACTGGATCAAGTTCAAATGTAGAAAAGGTTATCGACTTTACCGTTGGAAACCCATTCAGTGAGGATTACTAATGTTAGGTAATAGTCCATATTATAGAAGTACAATTAGAAACTATGTTATTGCATTTGGTTCTATATTCGATGATATTACTATCGATAGAAGAAACGCCAATGGAGATGTGTTGGAAACGATTAAGGTTCCTCTTGCATACGGCCCTTCACAAAAATATCTGGCAAGAATAAATCAACCAGCAGGAAATCTTGGAGATTCTGTTGCAATCACCTTGCCTAGAATGAGTTTTGAAATTTCTGGATTTACATACGCACCAGAAAGAAAATTTTCTAAGACACAAAAAATGTCTAGACAAAATTCTACAGACCCAAATACTAAAAATTATGTGTATAATCCAGTCCCTTATGATATTGGATTTACTTTAACAGTCATGGCAAAAAATGCGGATGACGCAACTCAAATAGTAGAACAGATATTACCATACTTTACTCCTACCTTTAATATACCAATAAAAGAAGCAAATGAGTTAAGTGTAATTCGTGATACAGGATTGACATTAAATTCTGTATCATATGAGGATGATTATGAAGGAGACTTTCTATCTAGAAGAGCGCTTCTGTGGACATTAGAATTTACATTAAATGGATTTTTCTATGGTGTTCCAAGAGAACAAAAAATCATTAGAACAAGTACTGCAACAGTGGGCGACTTAGATAGTTCAGAAGTAACATATGCGGAAGCAACAGTAACAACTGACCCTAGTAATGCACTTCAAACAGATAACTATGAATTTTTGACCACATTTAATGAAGACTTTGGAGAATAACAATGAAGAAACTAGATGATGAGCAGTTAAGTAAGTTTCTTGAAATCGATAACAAAATAGAAAAGAAATCACAAGAAATAATAGAACGTCAAAAAAATAATGTAGAAATTTATAAAGACAAAGAATCTAGAAACGAAGATATTGAAGAAGACTATCAATATCACAGAGAACTTTTAAAAGATTTAGTTTCTATGGGACAAGAATCTTTACAAAATTTGATGATGATTGCAAGGGAAAGTGAACATCCCAGAGCATATGAAGTGACTGCAGGACTTTTGAAAACTACTGGCGATTTAGCAAAAGATTTAATAGAACTTCAATTGACAATGAATAAAATAGAAAACACTAAAGACGGTGGAGTTCCACAAAAAGTAGTGAATAACGCAATATTGGTTGGAAGTACCAATGAACTCTTAGAAAGACTAAGAGGTAAAAATAGAGAAGAAGATACTGATGAGTGAAGTATATCATAACAACCCCAATCTAAAAGCAGCTGGGGTTGAGATTGAATGGACTGAAGAACAGGCCGCAGAATATGTCAAGTGTATGGAAGACCCTATACATTTTATTAAGACATATATGAAGATTGTCAATGTTGATAAGGGCTTGGTAAACTTTGACCTATATCCATTCCAAGAAAAGATGATTAGATCATTTCATGATGAAAGATTTACTATTTGTAAAATTGGGAGACAGTCTGGTAAGTCTATTACATGTATTGCATTCTTTCTTCACTATATTCTTTTCAACAAAGATGTTTCTGTTGCATTACTTGCAAACAAACTTGCTACTGCAAGGGAATTATTAAGTAGACTACAAAGAGCATACGAGAATCTTCCAAAATGGTTACAACAAGGCGTGATGGTTTGGAATAAAG
>Ga0208917_1000007_pt1 | contig 127599 bp, 137 predicted proteins | sample DEB08_DNA_10_FD_185500 | JGI IMG/M metagenome (GOLD analysis project Ga0208917, IMG submission 185500) | Aqueous microbial communities from the Delaware River and Bay under freshwater to marine salinity gradient to study organic matter... | ecosystem: Environmental > Aquatic > Marine > Coastal...
AGTCCACTAGCAGATGATCCTAGAAGTGAGCCACACAAACGTGAATGGGTAAAAAAGAACCTAGCATTCTTTCCTCCAGAAGAAGTTATTGTTACACACAACAAACCTAAATGGGCAACACAGAAAGACGGTACACCTAATATACTGATTGATGACTACGGTGTTAACATTAACAACTGGGAAGCAGCAGGCGGCATAGGTTTCAAATATAAAGATCATAAATTTGAACGTACAGTAAAAGCAATTAAACAGGCAGTAGGTGAAAACCCGGCAAATAAGCCTACTACAACTACAGAGTTTAATGAATCAGACGTGCCGTTGGGCAAGTATTTGTTCCATGTAACATATGCAAGCGGGTTAACAGGAATGTTAAGAGATGGTCACTTAGGTGAACCAGATGAATATTTTAGTATGACAGCAGATCCAAAATATGTAGTGTCGGGCAATCCAGAAGTACAAATAGTCATCGATACTGCTCGTGTAAGCAAAATGGAAACATTTGAAAAGCATGTAGAAGATTGGGAAAGTACTCCAGGAGCAGGTGATTGGGCTAAAGGCGACGACGGTGACTTTGAGAGCGAATACAGGGTAGAAGAAACGATACCTTGGAACTATGTAGTAGCAGTAAAAATCCTAAAGTCTAAAGCAACACCAGAAATAATAAAACTAGCAAAAAAACGTGGTGTGAAACTAGTTGGCAAAGATAACAACGTAACTGAAAACGTTGCATATAATGAAAGTACAGACTTAAATAGTCTTAGAAAATTTGTTAGATCTCAACGAGAAGCACCTGATCAAGTTCTTTATCAAATGATGATGGCTCCAGATACTTATGGACACTCAGCATCAAACTTTGTAAGAAGTTGGTATGAGAAAACAAAAGAAGAAAATGGTTTAAATGATGTAGATTCAGCGTTAGAAATAATGGTTGATCAACTTGGATTGAATGAAAACTTTAATGAAGGCATAACAACTATTGATCTAAAAAACGCATTAGAAAAAATATCTAAGAACGCAACAAACGGTGAGCGTTTAGTAGATGTCTTTATAATGCGTTATCAACATAACATGACATTCAAGCAAATTGGAGATGAAATTGGCACAAGTATCGATCGTGCTAGGCAAGTATACTTACGAGCTGAAAGAATGATACGTAAGTCACTACAGGATTATGATCCAAAAGTAAAAGAAAACTTTGCTGACGGTAAGAAAAAAGGCAAAAGCAGACCAGGACGTGTAAAACGCTCAGGTGCTAGTTGTAACGGAAGTGTTACATCCCTGCGTAAGAAGGCCAAAGCAGGTGGCGAAAAAGGGAGGATGTACCATTGGTGCGCAAACATGAAATCAGGACGGAAGAAGAAGTAGCATTTTATTGTAAAATGAGTAAATTTCACGAGGCAAATAGAACCTCTACTAACGAACGTAATGAGTTTTGGCGAAAACATTCGCAGCGTATACTTGATCCCGAAACAAGTTTTAATATGGGAAAATTTTAATATGAAGATGAATGAAATTATAACTGAAAATACAGCATCCGCAGTCAGTGTTGTTGTACAACCAATAGGTATGAAACCAATTAAGCGCAATCCAGACGGTACTGTACCAAATGCATTAGACGGTGATAATGCTGTCCTAAGCGGCAACATGAAAAAACGCAAGACTAAGAAAAAGGCATAAATACACTATAACGTATTACGGAGTAACTCATGAGAGAACAAGAGATTAGCGAAGGCCTGGGAGAATTAGCAGATCGTGCAGAGCGTGATCACGAAGTGCAAATGGCCCGCAGTGAACTATATAAATTAGCAAAGTATGCTATTAAACTACACGACATCTTAAAAGGTGTTAGCGAAGCAGAAGGCCTAGAAGGTTGGGTACAATCTAAAATTACTAAATCAGCTGATATGATTAGTAGCGTATATCATCATATGGATTACGAAGAAGCAAGTGAACCAATGGAACCAGATGCACTTAATCCTGTAAAAGAAGCAAAAGATACACATTGTTCAGACAAGTGTTGCGGTGCTGACGTAAAAGCAGAAGATTGTACTTGTAAACCAAGTTGTCCTCACTGTAACTGCAATGCAGTAAACGAAACATTATCACCTGAAGATAAAAAGCTTGTAGACAAAATGTATAACAAAGACGGTACACTAACTGCTATTGGTAAAAAAGTAATGGACCATGGCAAGAAAGATAAAAAGCCGGCAGTTAAAGAAGCCAAAAAGAAAATGGTAAAAGATCCTAAAACAGGAAAAATGGTACCAGACTATGCAGCAGATGGCAAAGGCAAAAACGATCTAAAAAAAGAATCACTCCAAAACAAACTAGCAGCCAAACTTTCTGAAGCAACACAAACTTGCAACGAATGTGGCAAAACTATGTTAACTGCTACCGAGAAAAAAGAACTAGCAAATCTGCCAGAAGGTAAGCGTCACGGCAACAGCAAAATCTACAAGAAGTGCTGGAAAGGCTGTCGTAAAGTAGCAGGCGTACCACGCGGTGAGCCGGGCTCATGCAAGTGTGATTAAGGAAAAGTTATGGACTGGCATAAACTACAACACACTCTTTTTGAAATTGAACCAACAGATAGAAATGCTGATTTAGCAAAGTTGACAGGTGCAGCTAATAGCTCCGTAGAAGCAGCGCCTACAAAAGATTATGTAAAAGAAAGTGTTGAAGTTGCGCCAGGTAGCATGCCATTGGGTATCGATAGTGTGGCTGACTTTGCTGCACTAGCAGGTGTACGTATAGATGAAACTAGAGCAGGTAAGCCAGGTGAGCAATCAAGACATGGTGGAAAAATGCCTAAAGCAAAACCTGGACGTACTAATCATCCAGATACGGGTAAACTTGTAGGTGAAGAAGATAATGATTCTATCCTACAAAAAGGATATAAATTAGCAACTAAAGGTGCATTAGCTCCAGATTCATTTGAGAAAAAAGTTAAAGATGTTGTCGGTGGATCTGGTAAACCTAACAAGGCAGCACCTACAACTAAGGCAGATCCTGCTTTAGCAAAAAAGAAAGCAGTTAGTTGGAAAGTGTTCTTACAACAGCACACTAAACAACTACAACAAATAGCAGGTGATCCTGCAAAGAAACAAGCATTTGATCAATTTATGGCTAAAATAGGTGAAGCACAAGAAACACCAAAACCAAGAGATCCAAGTTCAAAAGATCTTGACGCACTAAGACGTAGTGGAGCAGGGGGCGCTCACAAACAGAAGAAAAAAGTTCTACCACGTAAAGAAAAACATAAGGGCAAAGCGTATGAAAGCAGCATTAAAGAAATGTTACTACGCAAGTTAAACGAAAAGAATGAACGAACTTAATGCAAATATTAAAGACTGGATCTTAAATCATTTAAGTAAACCCAATCCAGTCTTTAATAATCTTCCTCCTTGTCCATATGCTAAAAAATCTTGGATAGAAGGAAATGTATTGGTTAAAGAAATAAAAGATCCCGTAGCATATAATCTTAAGACAGAATTAAGTAATTATGCATATCAGTGGCCCGGTAAAGAAGTCATAATTTTTGCATTTGACCCTACCAAAATATCTGCATACGAACTTACAGAATTAGTAGAAAGTGTACAGCGAAAAGTTCTAAATAACTGGGGTCTTGTTGCGCTTGAAGATCATCCAGACGAAGTTGAAGAAATTGACACTGTCGTTTTAAACAATGGCGAGCACGGACTTGTTCTACTACAAGAGCGTTCTAAACTAGAAGAAGCACGTAAGCATCTTGACTCATTAGGATACTACAAGTACTGGCCTGAAGATTATAAAAAAGATGTGCAAAGTAGATGACTACTCGACTTAATTTACAAAAGACAAAATATAAAACTATAGACTTTAAACTACTCGACGATTCTCACTTTACTGAATGTGAAAATATATATAAAGAGTATATAGAGTATAAAAAATTTGATAGCATTTATCCTATATACAGAGAGGACTGGACTCGAGGAACAGTGTTTGGATATTACGACAACGATGAACTAGCAGCATGGAGTTGTTATTATGTGTATCCAAGTAAAAAGATTGCTCATGCTGATCAATTTGCGTGGAATTATAAAAATCCTAAACTTAAATTAGGTTACAAAAGTTTACGTAGTGAATGTGCATACTTTAGAGAGCAAGGATTTAATTATCTTATACTAGGTGATATGTATAGTTACAAACAAGAGCTTAAAGGATTTGAAATAATTACATACAATTCACCAGGCGTATTTGAGTAATGTTAGCGCTCTAACTTATACTATCAGTTAAATACGTTATGTTAAGAAATGACCTTAAAGAGGAATATAGATTATTTTATATGGTCAAAGGCCATCTTAACGCATCTCCCGAAACAGTAATAGATTGTGCCGACGGGTATTTTAAACGACTCTGGTCGGATGGTGCAGACGGAGCGCCCCTTTATGCATACTCGGAAGATTTTGAAGTACTTTGGGCAAAGATAAATAACTCATAGCCAATAAGGGGGATCCAATGGTTGCTAAACAATTTGAAAACTTAACTGAAGACGATTTGCGGTATATAGAACAATTACTAGGTAGTGAACTACGCAAAGAAATGGATGCAGATAAAACATGGGATTCAAAGCATCACTATCATCGCCCTTACGAAAAAACAAAGCGTATACTAAATTGTATGAACGCTGTAAAAGCCCAAAGAGATCTTACAAAAAAACTTTCCGTCAAGTGGTAATAACACTTGACTTTTATCCTTAATGCATATATAATAATCATATAAGGAGTATTTATATGAGTGATCGTACCTACGGGCAAGAAGAAAAAGCAAAACTAGAACGTCTAGTCAAAGAAGGCGTAACTGTTTTACAAGAAATTGAAGATCTAAACGCAGGACTTAAAGATACTGTAAAGGCAGTAGCAGAAGAATTGAACGTAAAGCCTTCTCTTATTAATAAAGCAATTAAAGTTGCAATGAAACGTGACTGGGACAAGCATCAAGACGAGTTTGAAGACTTGGAAACTATTGTTGCTACAGTTGGCGTCGACAAGTGATAAAGTCTGTCATAGACTTTTGTAAAGAAAGTTACAGGCTTTCTCCTCTAGCATTTTATTGCGAAATGGTAGAAACAACAGTTTTGATTGCAGCAAGTGCTATACTTACATTTACAGTGCTTGATCCTGCAACAGAACTTTTTATTCCATTATACTTAATTGGTAGTATACTTGGTGTAGTTAGTACAGTTATTAGAAAAGCAGCATTTGCAATTGTGCTATGTAGTTGGTTTGTTGTAATGAACTCAATTGCTATGGTGCAGTTATTCATACTGTAATATATATTATAGAGTCGTCCACTCACGGACAGGTAGAAGGTTAGTTGGCCACAAGCAACAGGAGAATGAATGAGTTATGTAGACGCATTGTTTGATCGTGATCAAGATATGATCCGTGTAGTTGAACGCAAAGACGGTAAAAGAGAATACCGCGAATATCAAGCAAAATATACATTTTATTATAAAGACCCAAGAGGCAAGTACAAGAGTGTGTACGGAGATCCTCTTAGTAGAGTTGTATGCAAGAATACAAAAGACTTTCGTAAAGAAGTAGCAATAAACAAAGGCAAGGAACTTTTTGAGAGTGATATTAATCCAATATTTCAGTCATTATCTGAAAACTACCTCAATCAAGATGCGCCTAAACTTAATATTGCGTTCTTCGATATTGAGACTGACTTTGATCCAGAGCGTGGGTTTGCTGATCCTGCTGATCCATTTATGCCTATTACTTCTATATCTGTATACTTACAGTGGTTAGAAACAATGGTGTGTTTAGCAGTGCCGCCAAAAACACTTACAATGGATCAAGCAAAAGCAGAACTTGAAGGTATTGAAAATGTAATGCTGTTTGAACGTGAAGGCGATATGATCGACACTTTCTTAACGCTAATCGAAGACGCTGATATTTTAAGCGGTTGGAACTCAGAAGGTTATGATATTCCGTATACTGTAAACAGAACTATGCGTGTACTAAGCAAAGATGACACTAGACGTTTTTGCTTGTGGGGACAACTGCCTAAGAAGCGTGAATATGAAAAATACGGGAAGCAAGCAGTTACATTTGACTTAGTAGGTCGTGTACACTTAGACAGTTTAGAACTGTATCGCAAGTACACATACGAAGAACGTCACTCATATCGATTGGATGCAATTGGCGAGATCGAAGTAGGTGAAAACAAAGTGCCATATGAAGGCACACTTGATCAACTATATAACAATGACTTCCGTAAGTTTATTGAATATAACATTCAGGATACTGCACTACTTGACAAATTAGATAAGAAACTACGTTTTATTGATCTGTCAAACGAACTAGCACATGCAAACACTGTTTTGCTAGCCACTACAATGGGCGCTGTTGCTGTTACAGAACAAGCTATTGTTAATGAAGCACATCACAGAGGATTACAGGTTCCTAATCGTCCAAAGCGTGATGACGAAAACACACAAGCAGCAGGTGCATATGTTGCATTTCCAAAGAAGGGATTGCACAAGTGGATTGGTTCGATGGATTTGAACTCACTGTATCCGAGTGTGATTCGTGCATTGAATATGGCACCTGAAACAGTTGTAGGACAAATACGTCCTGAAATATCAGATGCTCGTGTAACAGAAGACATGGGTCTAAAGAAAAAATCTTTTGCAGGCAGTTGGGAAGGGCGTTTTAGCACAGAAGAATACGAAGCAGTTATGGAGCAACGCAAGGACATTGCACTTACTATTGACTGGGAAAACGGTGGTAGTGACGTACTAAGCGGTGCTGAAATACACAAATTAATCTTTGATAGTAATCAACCTTGGATGCTTAGTTCAAACGGTACTATATTTACAACAGAGTTCGAAGGCGTTATTCCGGGTATCTTAAAACGCTGGTATAGCGAACGTAAAGACTTGCAGAAAATGCTGAAGAAAGCAAAAGACGCAGGTAACACAGCAGAGATTGAATACTGGGACAAACGTCAGTTGGTTAAGAAGATTAACTTGAACAGTTTGTATGGTGCTATTCTCAACCCTGGGTGCCGTTTTTTCGATAAACGTATTGGGCAGTCTACTACACTAACAGGACGTACTATTGTTAAACATATGTCAGCAGAAGTAAACAAGGTCATTACAGGCACGTATGATCATGTTGGTGAAGCAATGATATACGGCGACACTGACTCTTGTTATTTTAGTGGATATCCTACGCTTAAAAGTGAAATTGATGCAGGTAACTTGCCGTGGGACAAAGACAATGTAATCAAACTGTATGATCAGGTATGCGAAGCAGCAAATGCAACGTTTCCAGACTTTATGATGCAAGCATTTCATTGCCCTAAAAGCCGTTCAGATGTTATTGCAGCAGCAAGAGAAATTGTAGCAGAATCCGGCTTATATATTACTAAGAAGCGTTACGCTGCACTTGTGTATGACATAGAAGGCTTTAGAAGTGATACAGACGGAAAGCCGGGCAAAGTAAAAGCAATGGGCTTGGACTTGCGCCGTTCGGATACTCCGGTTTTTATGCAGCAGTTTTTAAGTGAGCTATTGCTTATGGTGCTTACTGATGTACCACAAAAAGAAATACTTGATAGTATTACAGAATTCCGTAAAGAATTTAGTAATCGCCCAGGTTGGGAAAAAGGTTCTCCCAAACGTGCAAATAAAGTAGGTCATTATCAACGTCTTGAAGAAAAGCAAGGCAGAGCAAATATGCCAGGACACGTTCGAGCTTCAATAAACTGGAATACACTCAAGCGTATGAACGGCGATAAATATTCGCAAGAGATAGTAGATGGTATGAAAGTTATTGTTTGTAAATTAAAACCAAATCCGTTAGGCTATACTAGCGTTGCGTATCCAACAGATGAACTACGCTTGCCAGATTGGTTTAAGGAATTGCCATTTGATGATGATGCAATGGCAGAAACTATTATTGACAACAAATTAGATAACTTAATTGGTGTGCTTAACTATCCATTAGAAGATACTAAACAGCATACTACGTTCGGCAGTTTGTTTGAATTTGGAGATTAAATGAATTATAGGCGTATTATAAAAACTTGCACTTGGCAACTAACTGGGCTTATTTGGTTTATGTCTTATGCATTACTAACCGGAGGTGATCTTATGTATACATTGGGTTTATCTCTTGCAAGTATTCCAGCAGGCAGTGTTATGTTTTACTGTCATGAATGGCTTTGGGAGAGAGAAAATGGATTGTAGCGTAAAAGATGGTGTAGCATTTATGTGGATACCAGGTAACGCAGATGATTGGCTAAAGGATAATATTTCTGAAACTGGAGATATTGTCCGTAAAGATTACAGTCAGTATGTTGTTATATTAAGAGATCCTCTAACTCGTTGGATTGATAATGTAGTAAAATATACAAGCGGTGATGTCGATCTTGAACAGCAAGTTTTAGATGATTATGCTAATACACTAATGTATGACGATAATACTAGTTTACAAAATACGTGGATAGCAAATTTACTTCGCAAAACAAAAGCTAATATAGAATTTTACTATTATGATAACTTAGAGTCTTTAAACAAAAAATATAATATTGCAGAAAGTCTACCCTTATCATCGTATAGTATTAGTACACTTGGAAATGACCTTGAAAATTTATCTACATTACCGAGAATAATAAAATCAACATATAGCGAAGATTATAGATTAATTAAAGATAAACTTGGGTTTTAATGAAACGGTATTTTAAAAGAATATTCGTAGCATGGAGTATTTTTTGGAATACAGTGTTTGGTGGCAGAAATAATCAAACTATAAGTGCAAGGATGTGGCAAAGAAAACGTGATCGTAAATGGCATATTGTTCCTATTATAGATAGATTATTTTGGTGGCAAAAAGGTCATTGTCAAGACAGTTGGGTTAAATGGACAATTATTAATCACGCAATTCGTAGATACGATAATCATATGGGTTTTGGTAAAAGGAATAAATTTCATTGGTACGAATAAAAGATTGGCTTACATCTACAAAAATATTTTGGCGGCTATGGTTTTGGTGGGGTATTAGACAAGCCCGCAAACATAGAATAGAAAATGAAAAGCGTTTAGCAGCAATGCCTAAACTATCACTAGAAGAGTATTGGGAAAAAATAGCAGAAGAAAGTAAAAAACAATGAGAATTGGTTTCACCGCATCGACCTTCGATTTACTTCACGCAGGACATGTTACTATGTTGCGTGAAGCAAAAGATCAATGCGACTATCTTATAGTAGGATTACAAACAGATCCTAGTATAGATAGGCCTGAAAAGAACGCTCCAGTTCAAACTGTTGTTGAGCGTTATACACAATTAAATGGAATAAAATATGTAGATGAAATAATTCCGTATAATAGTGAAAAAGATCTAGAAGATATCTTGACAATGTACACAATTCATGTTAGAATACTAGGAGAAGAGTATAAAAATAAAACTTTCACAGGTAGATCTACTTGTGCAAAGAGAGGCATAGAACTATATTTTAACAAACGTGATCATAGATTTAGCAGCAGTGATCTAAGAGAACGTGTAACGCAACGAGGAATAAATGCCCAACGATAATGATGTAACACTTAGTGAACTAACACAAATTCTTGCTAACACTGGTTTAGATTTTTACGTAAAGAAACAAAAAGACAATATTGTAAAAGTACACTTTATGGTAAGAAATGAAGATGACGATTAAATATATTTTTGATGTAGACGGTACCCTAACTCCTAGTCGTGGACTAATGGATCTAAACTTCAAAGCATGGTTTAACACATTCTGTCTAGTAAATGATGTGTATCTAGTAACTGGCAGTGACAGAGATAAAACATTTGAGCAAATTGGACATACTATAGATCTTGCTAAAGTTGTATTCAATTGTTCAGGTAATGATATTTGGAGTGCTGGTGTAAACGTTCGCAGAAGTGAATGGACGATGCCGGACACATTGCGTAGTATGCTCAATGGTTGGCTACAACAAAGTAGTTTTGTATTACGGACAGGTAATCATATAGAAGAACGACCAGGATGTGCAAACTTTTCAATTGTTGGCAGAAACGCTACGCTAGGTGAACGTAAACTTTATATCGAGCATGATGAGAGTATGCGTGAACGAGAAACGATTGCACACCAAATTAATTCACATTATGAAGATATAACTGCAACTATAGGCGGAGAAACAGGTATAGACATTTACCCTACGGGCTGTGACAAAGGGCAAGTGTTTTATGAATTTAACGATCATGATACGCTATACTTTTTTGGTGATAAAGTTTTGCCCGGCGGCAATGACTACCCACTTGCAAAACTACTAAAGCACCCAAGTAAAGTGTTTGCTGTTACTGACTGGCGAGACACATGGCAGATTTTAAAAGATCTATGAAAATAGCAGTTGCTGGATATGGTGTACTAGGAAAGGTACATGTTGAATTATTACAGCCTCACTTTGATATTATGATCTACGATCCTCCTTTGGGATATAAAACAAAACTAAAACACTGTGACGGATTAATTATTTGTTTACCTACTCCTACTATTAACGGAGTATGCAATATTGATCAATTTATTCCGGTAATTAAAAAAGCACCTAATGTTCCTATTTTAGTTAGAAGTACTATTAGTATAGAAAGCTGGCGAAAACTACAATACGAGTTTCCTAAGTATAGTTTTACATTTTCTCCAGAATTTTTACGTGAGGCTACTGCTGATGAAGACTTTAAGAGTATTCAATACATGGTAATGGGAGGTGGCAGTACGCATTTCTGGTCAGACATATTCCATCAAGGATATAACAAATCAATTAACATTGTACAACAAGAAGCCGAAGAACTTATTTTAACAAAATATCTAAGAAATAGTTTTTTGGCTACTAAGGTTGCATTTTTTAATCAAGCATACGAACTATGCGAATCCTTGGGTGTAGATTTTGAAAAAGTTGCACTCGGTGTAGGAAATGATAGCAGAATTGGCCATAGTCATATGTCAATTACACCCGAGCGTGGATATGGTGGTAAGTGCCTTCCTAAAGATGTAAAAGCAATAATAGGTACAGCAAAACAACAAAATGTTAAACTTAGTATCGTAGAAGAAATAGATTCTTATAATGAGAGTATAAGAGATGAAAATTTTAATAACCGGTCATAAAGGATTTATAGGTTCACACTTATATAATTTAATATCCGGAGGTAAGCACGAGATAATCGGAATAGACTTGCAAGATGGAGACGACTTGCTAACTTGTGATCTTCCTGAAGTTGATATGATTATACACTTAGCTGGTAAAAGTGGTGTAAGAGAAAGCATGGGAGACCCAGCAGCATATTGGCGTAACAATGTGGAAGTATCTAAAAGAATATTTGATAGGTATCACGATAAACGAATAATATGGGCTAGTTCAAGTAGTGCATATGAACCTCATCTAAATCCTTATGCTGCGAGCAAATTTGTTATAGAAGAAGCAGCAGCTTGTAATATCAATATATTAGGAATGAGATTTCATACAGTATATTCTAGTACACCAAGAAAAGGAATGTTTTTACAAAAGTTAATAGATAACGAACTTGAATACGTTACAACACACTATAGAGATTTTGTACATATAGATGACCTATGTACAGGAATTGTACTTTGCTTATGGAGTAACATAACAGGTGAATTAGATATCGGATCAGGGATACCTGTTAAAGTCCGTGACTTAGCTCCTAATCTTCCTATCCGTCTAAATACCCCGAACGAAAGAGAGTACACCTGTGCTAACTTAGAAATAATTAATACCTTAGGCTACAAACCTAAATATAACATACAAAACTTCTTGACAAACAAGGACTTAGATAATATAATTTATATATGATTGGAGAATATATATGAAAGACATTTTACAAGACATCGTTGCACACACACATTCACTAGGATTTTTAAGTCTTGTGAAGGTTACTAACGAAGATAACGAAACTACTATGAATAGTATGGCTGAAAATAGAGCCGTTGTTATGAGTGCAGCAACGCATAATAAAGTTACAGAATTTACTGGTACATTTGGTATGACTAATTTAGACAAACTAAATTTGCATTTGAAGAATCCAGAGTATCAAAAAGATGCAAAAATTGAAGTTGTAAAGGCTGAACGTAACGGAGAAGTAGTTCCAACACATATTCACTTTGAAAACTCAATAGGCGACTTTGAAAACAATTATCGCTTTATGGCAAAAGCAATTATTGAAGAGCAATTAAAAACTGTAAAGTTTAAAGGTGCTCAATGGAATGTAGAATTTACACCAAGTGTAGCCAGTATTGCTAGATTAAAATTACAAAGTGATGCGCATAGCGATATGGAGAACTTTAATGTGTACACAAAAGACACAGGTGATGTAACCGATTTGTATTTTAGTTTTGGTGACGAAAGTACACACAGTGGCGAGTTTGTGTTTCAAAATAACGTAAACGGATCGTTACAAGGTAAATTTACTTGGCCAGTATCTGAAGTAAAATCTATTTTAAACTTATCAGGCGACACAACTATGTCTATTTCAAATCAAGGTGCTATGCAAATTAGTGTTAATAGCGGAATGGCAACCTATGATTATATACTACCTGCGAAAACAAAATAATGAGAACAGATCTTACTGAAGCACAAGAAGATTATGCACACTTTCTTCCTGCACTAAGTGGTTTCTATGCTACTTATGTAGGTAAACAACGTTTTGAAGAATACGTTCCTAAAGATCGTATCCCTTCTTTTTGGAATAGCGGTATAGAAAGTTTAAATTATCTTAATGCTAAAGAAGGTCAATTCCAATATAAATGGAGCTTATATTCAGCAGGACATGCTGACTTGGATACAACTAAAGTTGTTCCTAAAGAAGACATGGTACGTAATAGAGATAGAGAAAACACTTGGTTACTAGGTGACTCAGGTGGCTTCCAGATTGGTAAAGGTGTTTGGGAAGGCGACTGGAAAGATCCCAACTGTCCTAAAGCACAAGCAAAACGTGATGGCGTTCTTCGTTGGATGGATGCTTACATGGACTATGGAATGATACTTGATATTCCAGCCTGGGTTGCACGTTCTCCTAAAGGAGCAAAAGCAACAGGTATTAGTACATATCAAGATGCTGTGAACGCTACACGTATCAACAACGACTACTGGATGAAACATAGAACCGGATCTTGTAAATTCTTAAATGTATTACAAGGTGAAACACATAAAGATGCCAACGACTGGTATGAACAGATGAAAGATTACTGCGATCCAATCAAATACCCAGACAATCATTTTAATGGCTGGTCAATGGGTGGTCAGAACATGTGCGATGTTGATCTTGTTTTAAAACGTTTAGTTACACTTCATTTTGATAATTTGCTACAAGAAGGTTATCATGATGTTATGCACTTCCTTGGTACTAGTAAATTAGAATGGGCTTGTTTACTAACTGACATACAAAGAGCAGTTCGTAAGTATTATAATCCTAGTTTTATGATTACATTTGATTGTGCTTCTCCTTTCTTAGCAACTGCTAACGGACAAGTATATACATCAAACGAAACACCTGATAGAGGCAAATGGACGTATCGAATGTTGCCGAGTGTAGACGAACTTAAATATGCAACTGATACTAGAACATTTCAAAATGCTACAGTACAAGATGGAATATTTCCTAAGTTCGAAAATAGCCCGTTAACTGATGGTTTACTGGTTAATGAAGTATGTATATACAACAAAGGCGATAGAAATAAGATAGGTACACCTAAGGTACTAGCAGGCGAAGTTGAACTGGATAAGAATGATCAACCGGTGCTTGACGAAAATGGATCACCAATTGTTAGGAAAAAAGACAGCACTAGTTGGGATAGTTTTAGTTACGCTATACAAATGGGTCATAATGTATGGAGTCATATTAATGCAGTACAAGAAGCAAATAGACAATACGATAATGGTGTTGTGCCTAACATGCTTGTGCAAGAAAAACATGATAGAATCTTTTTTAGAGATGTAGTAGATAGAATTTTCTCTTGTACAAATAAAGAAGAATCTATTAAACTTATAGACGAACATTCTATGTTTTGGACAGAAATTCCCGGAACTAGAGGTGCAATTGGTAAAAAGACTGTAAATAACCAAACGTACTTCGGAGAGTTATTTGAGTGAAAAGCCATTTAATAAAGTTATGAAGATGCAATTAGATAAATTATATAAAGAGCATAAAGAACTTGACAATAAAATAAAAATACTATATAATAATTATACAAGCGGAGACGAGCTATACCGCCTAAAAACTAAAAAATTGTGGCTCAAGGATGAAATATACAGAATCGAACGACGGTTGAAGGACTAAAAAGTGAGAAGAGAATACCAAGATGGTGAAGCAGACGATGCGTCCTTCTTTATAGGGATAGAAGTTGAGCAAACACCGGCATTTGGTTTACGAACCTTATTTGTCGATGGCGTGCAACGTGAAGATAAAATAAAACAGTTATACGAAAACAATAACTGTAAACACATATTTTTTGGTGCTAATCATAGTTTTAGCCCTGCCGCTGGTGTATCTGAAGAATGGGCTCCTTGGGAAAATTTAATCTTAAGTTTCCTAAAACAAGATTATCTTTGCACACTAGATATTCCTATGCAATGTGTAGAAAACTTTCACGAAGGCGGATTATGTGAATTTGATAACTTTATTCCGCAAATAAGAGTCCCGATACCATATGTTAAATTATGGAACTATAATACAATGGTTAAGATAGATGACAAATCTTACAGAGCAACTAATCCAGGTGTCTGGTGTCACAGTCTACATGACTTAATGGCACATGACAAATTTACTGATTGGTTAAAATATCGTAACGATGTTATCTTAAAATGACCGAAGAAGCACAGCAAGAATCATATTACAATTACATGAAACGGCGTAACAAAGAAGAGGACGCTAAGATGTCTAAACTAGAAAATGCAAAACGCAGCATCTGGGTAACGTTTACCAAAGAAGGTATTCATAAGTATCCAGCAGCGTTAGAAGATCCAGCACTAGCAACAGGGGATGAATATGATGTAAGCTTCTTAGGCTATCCACATCGTCATACGTTTCATTTTAAAGTGCAGATACAAGTAACACACAATGACAGAGATATTGAGTTTATCCAATTCAAACGTTGGTTGGAAAACTTATATAAAGAAGATCTACTTCAGTTAGACTATAAGTCATGCGAGATGATCGCAGACGATTTGTACTTACAGATTAACGAAAAGTATCCAGGCCGTTTTGTAGTCATCGATGTAGCCGAAGATGGCGAAAACGGCTGCCAAATAGTATATCCATAAGACATAATAAAGGGAACCATAATGTCGATCAATAACCCAGTTGTTAATAAAATTTTTAGTGACTTAGACGAATACCGCGACTATTGCCGTTTTGAAGGCAAGGTCTTTGATGAAAAAGCTCTTTATAAGAGAGACGACCGTAATTGGCAAGCGTACGAAAAGTACAAGAACTGGTTACGTGCAAAGGCAAGAAACGCAAATAGGCGTTAGTTATGACAATCTATATTGTAGATATAGAAGCCGTCGACACTCGATATACTAAGCAGTGGAAGACACATTTACCAGAACAGATACGGCTTGCAACTAATCAAACAGTTGAAGTCGTATCTGGGGGAGAGACGCCTCAGGCTACTACGCCTGGGGCTTTTCTTAACTTCGGAGGCACTAATGTATACAAGTCTAAGCAACTTGAACTAATTGGTGAAATGTTTTGTGATGGGATAATTAAAGACAATGATTACTTTTTATACACAGATGCTTGGAACCCAACTGTTATTCAGTTACGGTATATGGCAGAGTTATTGGGAGTACGTATTAGAGTCGGAGGGCTTTGGCACGCCGGCTCCTACGACCCTGCAGATTTCCTTGGACGACTAATAGGCGATAAGCCTTGGGTCAGACATGCTGAAATGTCAATGTTTGAATGCTATGATCATAACTTCTTTGCAACTGACTTCCATATTGATATGTTTACAGATGTAATGATGGAAGACTATAATATTGATTATGATAAAATACATCGTGTAGGCTGGCCTATGGAATATTTGTCAGATGAACTATGTATTTCAGAATACGACGAACAAGAAAAACGTAACTTAATACTCTTTCCGCATCGAGTAGCGCCTGAGAAGCAAGTTGAAATATTTAGAGACTTAGCAGAGTCTATGCCTGAATATGAATTTGTTATATGTCAAGAGCAGGAACTATCCAAGCACGAATATCACAAACTATTAGGTCAAGCAAAGGTTGTGTTTAGTGCGAACTTGCAAGAGACATTAGGTATTAGTTGGTATGAAGGTGCGTTGTTAGATGCTATTCCAATGGTGCCTGATAGATTAAGTTACAGTGAAATGGCTAGAGATAAATTTAAATATCCTAGCGAATGGACAGAGAACTTTGATGCATATATTGCAAACAAAGATAAAGTAATCGCAAAATTAAGAGACTACATTGAAAATTACGACACTTATGAATTTGATATCTACGAACAAGCTGCGACACTTTCACATAACTATTTCTCTGGTAAAGCATTATATGGAGCAATTGCTAATGAGTGATAAAGATAATGATTATGTTTTTGATATTACAAGTGAGTGGATAACAAAAGATATGGATACCAATGTTACTATAGACACATCTATAAACGAAGATCTATATACTGTGGATGGTATTAGTGTTAGTACTATTACTCTAGGTCCAGATACTATTACACTTGAAGATTCAACTCGTTGGGATGGTATTACTTGGGAACAAACTGAGTTTGTAGATATAATGCCTAGTTTAGACAAAATCAATAATATGTGCGAACACTATCCTGCACTTGAAAAAGCATTTGAAAATCTTAAATCTATCTACAAAATGGTACATCAAGACTATGTAGGTAACCATGAAAAAGATGACGAGGTGCCGTTTTAATGCAACATACAATTGAAGATCTAATTAAACGTATAAATGTTATGCACGACTTGGCGATTCAAGTGCATCGTTTACGCAACGAGTTTTCTGAACAGGCAGAAAAAGATTACGACCATGACACTTGCAATCATTTAATAGAGCAGATACAATCTATGGCATTAGGAATTGCAAACGACAAACAAGGCACCGAAATTAAAACTGAAATGGAGTACAAAAGTGAATAAAAAACACTATAATTGGGAAGATGTACATAAAACAGCAGCACATATTGCATTACAAATGTACAAAGACAACTGGCGGCCTGACTATATTGTAGGTATTACCAGAGGCGGAATGCCTTTAGCAGTTATACTAAGTCACATGTTAGACATACCATGTAATGCACTCAAAGTTAGTTTACGAGATGACGACAGAGAAAGTGAAAGTAACTGCTGGATGGCAGAAGATGCTTTTGGTTACTTGCAAGCATATGACAGAGATGGCATTTTTGAAAAGTCGACTAATCATCCGGATAAAAAGAAAAACATACTTATCGTAGATGATATCAACGACACTGGTGCTACGTTTAACTGGATTAAACAAGATTGGCAAAGTGGATGTTTGCCTGATCATCCTAATTGGGATACTGTATGGGGCCAGAATGTAAGATTTGCTGTAATGACAGAAAATCTAAGCAGCGATTTCGGTGAAGTAAGATACTATTGGGACGAAGTAAATAAAGCAGAAGAAGATATTTGGTTAGTATACCCATATGAGTACGATTAGTTAAACTAGCATTTAATGATAAATAACTATGATGGAGAATTAATATGATTGCTTTTATTATAGGTTATTTAATAATGGTAGTAAACGAAGGTTTTGTGATATTACGTCACGTGTGTCCTTGGTTTGCTAAACTACGCAGCGAATTACACGAAAAATTTGGCGCTCAAAAGGTTAAAAGAATACACGGCTATACTGACTGGTCGTGGATTATACTAATCAGCTTAGGTTTGTATTTAGATTTTGAAAGATGGCCCGAGTATGCTATACTAATGGCAGGCTTTTGGGGTTTAGTATTTTTTGGGGTATATGTTCCTAAGATTTACAGAGCACTAAGGACCTTACTATGAGTGCAAAACTAAAAGAACTCACTTGGGAGAATCACCAAAACGCAGAACGTATGGTTGTTGCACGTAAACTACTTAAAGGTATGCCTGCACCCGAATATCATAGATTTATTTACAATCAATATGTACAGTACGAAGCACTAGAGGTAGCAGCAAGAGATGCTGGTATGCTAGAAGGCATTGAAGGAATTTGCAGAGCACCTGGTATGCTCGCAGATATGGAAGAACTGGAAGAAGAGTTCGGCATCGAAAGAGACGAATCTGTATTGTGTCCAGTTGTTCAAGAGTATGTCGACTATGTTAACAACTTAGAAGGCGAAGGACTAATTGCACACATTTATGTAAGACACTTTGGTGAATTGCACGGTGGGCAAATGATTAAGAAACGTGCTCCTGGATCAGGTAAAATGTACGATTTTGAAGATTCGTATAAACTAATACAAGATACTAGAGCTAAATTACATGACGATATGGCAGACGAAGCAAATAGAGCATTTGAGTTTGCAATGCAACTTTTTAAAGAACTGGAAGAATAAATGTGCGGATGTGGAAGATCACCAACAGGTAAATGTATTGGCTGGCACAGGCTAAGCGAATCAGAGTACCAAAAGAAAAAAGCAGAATGGGAAGCAAAGAAAAAAGGTTGACTTTAGTTTAAATTTATGTTATTATATTGTTATCAATAAACACAAAAGGATTTATGATGGCAAGCGTAGGACAGTACACTAGAGAGAATATGATCCAAGCAATCAAGGATCATGCTAAAGGCCATATTGCTAAACATGCAATGAACGTAGAAGTTTATCTACGAAGTTCAGCAGGTGTCGGAGAACACCCTGATGTACTCGAAGCAATTGAACAAGAACTTAAAATTGTAGCAGAGTATAATGATCAACTAGAAATGTTAGAAAAATATTTTTAACTTGACAATTACCTAAATACATGGTATACTTTTATTAGTATACCATTTTTCATGGCAATCCACTGCCTAAACATCGGAGACATAAATGAGCAAAGCGGAACAATTAAAAGCCCGTCTAGAAGATCTAGGCATTCGTTACTGGGCTGGCGACAACATTTCTAAAGTCCTACAAAAAGGTGATAAAGAAGAACTTATTGAAAATGCTACAGTAGCATTTGAAGGTGTGTTAGATGCACTATTAATTGATCGTCATAACGATCCTAATTCACAAGGTACAGCAAGACGTCTTGCTAAGATGTACTTTAATGAGATTATGGCGGGACGTTATGATCCTGCACCAACAGCAACAGCATTTCCAAACGATTCAGACGATCGTTACGAAGGTATGCTTGTTGTGCGAAGTGAACTTAAAAGTATGTGTTCGCATCATCACCAGCCAGTAGCAGGTGTTGCATACATTGGTATTATTGCCGCAGACAAACTGATTGGTTTGAGCAAGTATACACGTATTGCACAATGGTGTGCTAGACGTGGGACGCTACAAGAAGAACTTGCAAATGACATTGCACGTGAGATTGCAAAAGCAACAGGTGCAGAACACTTAGGTGTATATATCCAAGCAACACACGGTTGTTGTGAAAATCGAGGTATTATGGCAACCAGTAGTCTTACACAAACAACTGTGTTGCGTGGTGCATTTAAAGATGACGCAGGTACAAAGAAAGAGTTTTTTGACAATATTAAACTACAACAGGAGTTTGCATCAAGATGAGTGAAGGACCATTTAAAGCAGCATTCGATGCTGACACAAGCGGAGTAATTCGTAGAGAAATTATTACATATCGTATGCGTAATGGCATTATGGTTAAAGAAGAAGCAAGTCGTGATTATTACAAATCAGGCGATTATCACGACTCAAACAATACTAAACCGTTGGTTGAACGTTAATGTATGATTGGGTTCTTGTAATTCACATAGTGTCGCTCATTAGTTGGATGGCGGCACTATTCTACTTACCAAGGATTATGGTATATCATTTAGAGTATAAAGGTTATTCTGATGAAGTATATCGCATTTTAGAAACTATGGAATATAAGCTTCAAAAGTTTATTATGCTTCCTGCTATGGTTGCTACACTAGTGTCAGGGCTGACACTAGTAAGTTTCGGTGTAGTTGACTGGAGTCTTACTTGGCCTTGGGTCAAAGCAGGAGCAGTGTTTCTTATGTTCGGGTTTCATGGTTGGTTAAGTTCAACACGAAGAAAAATGGCAGACGGTGACTTTAGTTACACAGGTAGGCAAATGCGTATATTAAACGAAGTGCCAACAATATTGTTGACTATTATTGTCATCAGTGTTATAATACAGTATTAGGAGTTAATATGAAACTACAACAGGAGTTTGCATCGAGATGAAAATTGCAATATATACTATTGGACTTTTAATTGCTATTGCGATAGGTGTCGGTGGCTGGTATCTAAAGCGTGAAATCAATGCTTGGTTGTTTTATGACGGCGCAACACAAGAAGTTGTTTGTGAAATGGTTAAGCCTGAATATTTAAAAGAAGGAGCGTGTGAATGAAACTACGCTATTCAGAAGCATTTTATAGTGTGCAAGGTGAAGGCAAGTATGTAGGAGTACCAAGTGTATTCTTGCGTACATTTGGTTGTAACTTTCGTTGTATGAACTTTGGTACTAACGAAACAAAAAATCGTTGGGAGCAACATGCAGAAGGTAACCGTTATAATGCAGAAGTAAAAGCATTAATTGACGCAGGTGTACACGAAACAACTGAAAAGTTTGAAGACTTGCCAATTATTCATACAGGCTGTGATACATATGCAAGTATCTATCCAGAATTCAAACACTTTAACAAAGAAGCAACTATTGACGAAGTAGTTGAACACCTATTGTCACTTACACCAGAAGGCAAGTGGACAATGGATAATGGTCAGGATGTACACCTTATTATGACAGGTGGTGAACCGTTATTAGCGTGGCAGCGATTGTATATCGAACTGTTCGAACATCCCCGTATGCAGGATTTAAAAAATGTTACATTTGAAACAAACACTACACAACCTTTACACGACGATTTCTTCAACTATCTCATGGATCAAGACAGATTTGAAGTTACTTGGAGTTGTTCCCCAAAACTTAGTGTTTCGGGAGAACCTTGGGAAACTGCTATATTGCCTGATGTTGCTCGCGAGTATAGCAGTGTTGACGGTAGTGACATTTATCTCAAGTTTGTTGTCGCTAGTAACGACGACTTTGATGAAGTTACTCGGGCTGTTGAAGCGTATCGTAACAAAGGTGTGGAATGCCCTGTGTATCTTATGCCGCTCGGTGGTAGGTCGGAAGAATACAACCTCAACGTCAAAGATGTCGCAGAAGCATGTATGGAAAGGGGCTGGCGTTTTACCCCAAGACTTCACATCTCGCTCTTCGGCAACGCCTGGGGAACCTAAAGTAGTAGACGCAGATAAATTAAGGAAACTAGGATTATGAAAAAATGGCTAAAAGATATTACTGGTATCACTGCTAAGGAAAAAGAACTAGAAGCCAAAGAATTAGAAGTTATCAAAGTTCGTGATCCAAAGGCATATGCTACACGTAAGAAATTACCTTGGGTTAATGTACTTGATATGCAAGTAAACGAAGACAACATCCGCAACGGATTCTTCGAACTTGATTGGAACAGTTACTTTATTCAAGAACTTATTGCAAACGACTATGGTACTGAATCTGACAAAGAAGAAGATATTGTAGATCGTTGGTTTAGAGACATTGTATATAACATGTTAGCAGAAGAAGGTATGGATACTAGTAGAGACGCAGGAATGATTAATATTGTTCCTCTTGACAAAGGTAAAAGTGAAGTATCATGAAAGTCCGCATAGGTCCATATCGTAAGAACAGAGCCGAACATGTTGAAATAGAACCGTTTGACACTTGGAATATGGATTGTACACTTGCTATGATTATTCATCCTATGCTTGTACAACTCAAAGCAACAACACATGGATTTCCTAGCAATCTTTCTGAAGAACGCTGGAACGAAATACTAGATGAAATGATATGGGCGTTTGAACAAAAAGTAAAGCATATTGACCCACTTGATGTATGTCATGACAAATGTTCTAACTTTGGTGATCCGGCATGCAAAGCCTGTTTAGAAGATACACAAGAACGCATGACAAACGCATTTAAATTATTTGGAGAGTACTTCGAGAGTTTGTGGGATTAGACCTTATGCTTACAACGGTCCATATGCCAACGCTTCATATTCTTATAGTCGCCCTCTTTGTTACAATGTGGGCAAGTAAGACGCATAGTGTCTTGTGGACGCTTACGCATATTGGCAATATGTTCCTCAGACTTAGGTCTTCCGAGCATTGCTTGTCTATTCTTTTCTCGATGTTCTGGAGAGTTTTTCTTACCAGTGCGAGTGCCTTTGCCTTGCATAGTGCGTTTAAAGCTCTCAACTTTCTTTCGCTTATGCTCTTCAGACATAGGACCAGTAGGGAGGAACATACCATTGATGTTCTTGTTTAACCATTTATCGTTGTTAAGTACGTCTAACTTCTCTAGGGCTTTACGCTCATGAAGTTTACACTTATCAACATCATTGAACACTTTGCGAACTTGTATAACATTAGGTTCGCCGTGTTCTTTACGAAACGCTTTAACGTGTTTAGAGGAAGTGAAATATGTATTCCATAAATCGTCAGGTGAGCAATCTTTTGCCCAGCGAGCACCGTAGTAAAACTTATCGTGGTTGCTCCATCCTATTAGATATGTGTAAGCCATTGACAAACTCCTTTAACTCTGTTATAGTTATTTATCACTTTTACGTATGAAAACTTATGGGACTAAGAAAATGAAAAACTTATATTATTTTTTAAAATGGAACTTTAGCGACATGCAACCTTATAACAAACGCTTCCTTGCGTATGTTGGTACAGCAATCTTACTGGCCCTCATATTTGGTGCAGAAGCAGCTATAGTTTGGCCTATTGCAATGTGTATAGATATTATTGTTACTGTAGTACACGATCGATATACAGATTTTAAAAAGGATCAAGCAAAGATGTTAGACGATTTAAAAGGTTGACTAATCGTATAAAATCGTATATAATCGTATGTATATAAACAACAATAGGCAAACTAATGGCGACTTACATTCTTGTAGACACTGCTAACACATTCTTTCGTGCTAGGCATGTAGTACGTGGTGACATAGATACTAAAGTAGGTATGGCGTTTCATATCACACTTGCAGGTGTTAAGAAAGCGTGGCGTGACTTTAACGCAGATCATGTTGTGTTTTGTTTAGAAGGTCGCAGTTGGCGTAAAGATTATTATGAACCTTACAAACGTAATAGACAAGAAAGTCGTGATGCACTTACACCGGCACAACAAGAAGAAGACACAGTATTTTGGGAATGTTTCGACGAGTTTAAAGAATTTATTTCTAGTAAGACTAACTGTACTGTTATGCAACATCCGCAACTAGAAGCAGATGACTTGATTGCAGGTTGGATACAGAATCATCCTAATGACAAACATATTATTATTTCAACAGACGGTGACTTTGCACAACTTATTAGTCCTCGTGTACGTCAGTATAATGGTATTGCTAACATGACTATTACACACGAAGGCTACTTTGATGATAAAGGCAAAGAAGTTATTGATAAAAAACTAGGCGGACCTCGTCCTGCACCCGATCCTCAATTCATGTTGTTTGAAAAATGTATGCGTGGTGACACTAGTGACAACGTGTTTAGTGCATATCCAGGTGTACGCAAAAAAGGCACTAAAAACAAAGTAGGCCTTATTGAAGCATTTGAAGATAAGAATACTAAAGGCTTTAACTGGAATAACATGATGTTACAGCGTTGGGTAGATCATGAAGGTGTAGAGCATCGTGTTCTTGATGACTACACACGCAATGTTACACTATGTGACTTGACAGCACAACCCGAAGACATTAGAGCAATTATTAACGAACAAATCAATAACGTAGAAAGTAAAAATGTTACACAAGTAGGTATGAGGCTTATGAAGTTTTGTGCTAAGTGGGATATGCAACGTATTGCAGATCAGGCTGCATCATTTGCTGAACCCTTACAAGCGAGGTATATAAAATAGATGGAAGTAAAAGCTTTATTACAAGATAAATTTTGGATTTTAGAAAAAGAAGGTGTACAAGTAGGTACGCTGTCTTGGGACGAAGAAAGATATGTATTTGCAAGTCCCAAGGAAACTAAATTTTTAAACTCACAGTCTGAAATTAAAGAAGTATTAGGAATTGACCTTTCTAAAGGTGTAACAATTTCTGATTCACCCGTAACAGAATTAGAAGTACATGGTTATCCTACAAGTGTTACACCATATAATACAATGTATGATGTAAAAAGGCAACTTCCATTGTTTACAAAGAGTGATAAATCTAAAAGCCTGTATTGCGCAGGTTATTATATTATTAAGTTTGAAAAAGGTTGGGTAAAATCGTTTTGTCCTAAACTAATTACTATCGAACGCTATATTTCTAAAGGTCCTTTTAAGACTGAATCATCAATGAAAGAAGCACTTTGGAATGCAAAATAAAACTCCGTTAAACACAATGCCTGTGCAACAGTTTATACAAGTTGTAAAAGGTGCAGAGGCAAGTGGTGCAAAAGAAATTAAAGTTAACATACAACAAGCAAAAACGCTTGCATTTACACTTGGCGAAATTATGGCCAGATTAAATGGTGACCTTGAAGAACTTTTATTAAATAAAACGTCAAACGAAACTGAAGAAATAATAGAGGTAAGAGTAGATGGCGGCACGAATTTCAATTGAACTAGACGAAATAGAAGACGAAATCCTTGAGAATATGCTAAATAATGTATATATTGAGGAGAGTTCGGACTTGAGTAGGCCAAAACCAAATGTAATTTTAGAACACACTGATAATACAACTTATAAGTGTGAACAAATACTTGAGGCTGAAGCCATTTGGGCTGTGTTCTATATGAACAAACCCTTTAATTTAAAAAGTTCGAATATGCTTACAAACTATCCAGGTCCTAAGTACAAGAAAGTGTCTTTTTCTAATCCTGGTCATGCTCATAATTTAGCTAACAAACTAAATGAAATGTTTGAATGTAATGATTTTAACGTTCACAAGCTGACCGACGGTGAAATAGTACACGAAGAATGAACTGGAAAGAAACTTACACTAAAATATTCTTGAAAGAACTTGGAAAAACTTGCAATGATGTTGCGGTTAAAGAGTATATGCCGTTGTGGTGGCAGAACACTAGAGAAAAAAACAACGGTGGTCTTAGACTTACACAACTCGGTTATGAAACTATACAAGAAATTGGCCTTACAACATATGACATTCCGTATCCAGTCGAAATGCCTCTTACTACGCAAGTTATTATCTATCTAGATAAATTTATTGACTGCCCATATTACCTTACTAACCGCAGTATCACAGTAACGAACGAAAAAAAAGCAGTCGAACTAACTCTTTTCTCTGGAGACTTAAGAAAGTACGGCCTAAATAAAGCTATGAAATTGGATGAAAACGGTTGACTTTATGTTATTAGATGTTATATTATATGTATAACAGCAAACAAAGAGGGCTTTATTATGTCAGAAGTATTAAATCGCACAGTAACTCCTAACAAAGCAAAAAATAGCATTCGTAGAGCACTACGTAAAAAACGTCCTGTCTTTTTGTGGGGTCCTCCCGGCATCGGAAAGTCAGAAGTAGTTGAACAAATTACAAACGATCTTCCAAACTCTCACTTAATTGATATTCGTTTATCTCTTTGGGAACCTACAGATATTAAAGGTATTCCATACTTCGACAGTAATCAAGGCAAAATGGTTTGGGGAGCGCCGAGCGAACTTCCAGACGAAGAGATGGCTAGTGCTTATGACAACATTGTTCTGTTTTTAGATGAAATGAATAGTGCTGCACCAAGTGTGCAAGCGGCTGCTTATCAACTTATCCTAAATCGTAAAGTAGGACAATATAAACTGCCTGACAATGTAATGATTGTTGCGGCAGGTAACCGCGAAGCAGACAAAGGTGTTACATATCGTATGCCTGCTCCGTTGGCTAACCGTTTTGTTCACTTGGAACTTGCAGTAGACTTCGACGATTGGTTCGAATGGGCTGTTGAAAACAACATCGAATCTGATGTTATAGGCTACTTGCAATTTGCAAAACAAGACTTGTATACATTTGATCCTAAGTCACCAAGTCGTTCTTTTGCTACTCCTCGTTCGTGGTCGTTTGTTAGTGAATTATTAGATGACGAAGACGGAGATGACGTAACAACTACAGATTTAGTTGCAGGATCAGTCGGAGAAGGTCTTGCTGTAAAATTTATGGCACATCGTAAAATTGCTAGTTCAATGCCTAATCCGTCAGACATCTTAATTGGTAAAGTTAAAGAACTTAAAACTAAAGAAATTAGTGCTATGTATTCTTTGACTGTTTCATTGTGCTACGAGCTTAAAGACGCATCAGACAAGAATGACAAGAAGTTTGATGACAAGGTTAATAACTTTTTGCGGTTCTCAATGGATAACTTTGATACAGAACTAGTTGTTATGGGTATCAAACTTGCTCTTACACAATACGGATTGCCAATTGATCCAGACGCTGTCGATTGTTTTGACGAATTCCACGATCGATATGGCAAATATATTAAAGCGGCTCAAGGAGCGTAGTCGATCTTATATATTTTGGTTGACAATGCCTATAAATATTGCTATAATAAAACAGTTGTAGAGGAGTAAACAATGTCTTATCCATTTGGAAGTGATAGTTTTACAATGGCAGTAAAAGATACTGCAAGCAAAACTAAAGGTTGGGCTCCAAATCCTGACATCACCGAATCTGAACTAAAAGTAATGCGTGAAGAAGTTATGGATCGTATTATTACAGCAAGAATTGGTTTACTCCTACGACATCCTTTCTTTGGTAATATGGCCACTCGTCTACGCATTGTTGCGGCTGATGAGTGGTTAGGCACTGCGGCTGTAGATGGTCGCAACCTTTATTTTAATACTCAATTCTTTAATGCAATGGACAATAAAGAAGTAGAATTTGTTATTGCACACGAAATTTTACATTGCGTATTTGATCATCTTATTCGTAGAGAAGATCGCAACCCAATGCTTTATAACATCTCAGCAGATTACATTGTAAATAACTTACTAGTACGTGATCGTATTGGTAAGAAGCCTTCAATTGTAGACTGTTACCAAGACTTTAAATATGAAGGCTGGACTTCAGAAGAAGTCTATGACGACTTGTTCGAAGAAGCTAAAAAGAACGGTGAAGACTTTTTAAAGCAACTAGGCGAAATGCTAGATGAGCATATTGACTGGGAAGATGGTGACGGCAACGAAGGTGAAGGTAAAGACAAAGAAGGCGGCGGTGAGGGGAAAGGTAAAGGTCGTCCTAGTTACACTAAAGAAGAACTAAAGCAGATTAGAGACGAAATTAAAGAGAATATGATTTCAGCCGCGCAGTCTGCAGGCGCAGGTAATACTCCGGCTGGTGTACAACGTATTATTAAAGATCTAACAGAACCTAAGATGAACTGGCGTGAAATTATCCGGCAGCAAATACAAAGTACAATTAAAGATGATTTTACTTTCCAACGTCCTAATCGCAAAAGTTGGCATACTGGTGCTATACTTCCAGGTATGGATTTTCAAGAATCTTTAGATATTTGTGTTAGTATCGATATGAGTGGTTCTATAGGTGACGAGCAAGCTAAAGACTTTCTTAGTGAAATAAAAGGCATTATGGAAGAGTTTAGAGACTATAAAATTAAAGTATGGTGTTTTGATACTAAAGTTTACAACGAACAAGACTTTACATCTGAAAACGGTGAAGACTTATCCGAGTACGAAGTTATAGGTGGCGGTGGAACTGACTTTATGGCCAATTGGCATTATATGAAGGAAGAAGATATCGTTCCTAAGAAATTTATTATGTTTACAGACGGCTATGCTTGGGATAGCTGGGGAGATCCAGAATACTGTGATACAATCTTTTTAGTTCACAGTCACCACGATAAAGGCTTAGAAGGTCCGTTCGGTCAAACATTGCACTATGATGAGGCTGCTTAGTGACAGAAATACTAGACAAACCTAACGTCTATAATGTATTTGATATGCGAAGGTGTGATTTTCCGCCAGAGCATTTCGACTATAGTGTTATTCACTTTACATACAATTTAAAGGATGCACTAACAAAATGGATAGAAACTAACTGCAAAGGTAGATACTATTTAGGTAAATCAATAAGTTTAGATGCTGAAAGATCTGTAACTGAAAACGTCTGCATAGGTTTTGAGGATCCAAAAGAACTATCTTACTTTATGTTAGCCTGTCCATATTTAAAATACAATTAACAAGCTATAGATAATTACTATTAATAAAGGAGACAACGATATGGCTAAAACAACTACAAAAGAAACAACATTGGATGCAACAACAGAAGGAACTAATACAATGGAAGAACAAATGGAAAGCGCAGCAGCGGAAACCTCTGACGCAACAGCAACTGCCGCAGAAGCACCTGCAGGTGGTCCAGCAGATCTAACAGTACAAGATCTACAAGCATTAAAAGTAATTATTGACGTTGCAAGTCAGCGTGGTGCATTTCGTCCAAACGAAATGACAACAGTAGGTGCTACATATACAAAGCTAGAGCAGTTTCTAGCAGCGATTGCAGCATCACAGCAAGCACAAGCTGCTGCTGAAGGTACAGGTGCATAAATGAGTAATTTAAAACACGTCGGGCGACTTGTTAAAAGCAAAAGACGTGTAGTAGTTGCTTATAGAGTTGTACCGGGTGAGCCCGATAACTGTATAGTCGTAGCGTCAGAGAGTTTAAACTCTGACGAGCACGACACGCTAATGAACGCAGTCGAATCAGAAGCCGGACAGCAAGCAAACGAAATGGCAGATGTAATGTCTCGTATAGTACTGCCAGACGGGCGCCCTATGTTAGCCGCGTTTCATACTACTGGTAAGTTAATGAAGATGCCTACCACTGAAGTTGAATTAGTACCTAACCGTACTACTACAATTTTACTCAGTGAACTAAACAATCTTATTGCTCAACAGAAAGGTGTTACTCTTGAAGAACTAGCTGTAAAACCAACTAGTAAATCTCAAGAGAACGAAACTAGCACTGAACAACCAGTAGAAAAAACAACTCAAAACGAAGTATTAACTGACGATGAGTTGGCAGCTTCATATCGGTCACAAGCCGATGCATTATTTAAAGAAGCGAAAAAACTTAGAGAACAAGCAGAAGATCTCGTTCCTACTAAAAAGAAAAGAAAAGCTGAAGAAGTTAGTGACTAACAAAACACAAAAGTTACCACCCGAAATAGTTAATCATTGGCCAGAGGTATTTAACGATGTTGAGATACGCTCTGTGCCAATTGATTACATTAGCAATATTAATGTATTTTTTAATAATGGAAAAATATTTACAATTGATGTGCGACTCGAGCGCCACAAATACCAAGATACAAATTCTTTAGAAGAGTCACTTGATTCTTTTTTTAAACAATACGATAATGTAATCAAAAGTATAGACTTTAGCATTGATACACCAAAAGTTAAGCAAGATATACAAAAAAGAACAAAGACATTCCTCAAAAAACACAAATAAGGCATAAATACTAGCATAGAAGTATTCTAGGAGATGTAAATGCCTTTAAAATTGAGACGCGGTACAGATGCCGAACGCCAAACAGTTACGCCGGCTGCTGGCGAACCAATATATACAACCGACACAAAAAAACTATACGTTGGAGACGGAACAACACTAGGCGGTAATGCCGTTGATACCACTGCTGAATTTAGTGGAACTTTAGACGGACTTACTGATGTTGATACAGCAGGTGCAGTTACTGGTAGTGTTATTAAATATAATGGTACTAGTTGGGAAATTGGAGTTGATGACAATAGTGGCGGCGGTGGCGGTGGCCTTGCACTAACTGATTTAAGTGTTACAACAGCATCTCCAGGATCAGCAACATTAACTTATAATAACCTCACTGGCGTGTTTACTTATACTCCTCCCGATCTTTCAACACTATTGTCAGAAGTTCCTGGAAACTTAGACATAAACGGTTCTATATTTGGTGATGATAGTACGTTACTTGTAGACGGAGTAAGGAATTTAATTCCAGCAGCAGTATTAAACGGCACAGCAACTATAAACGTTATAGGCAATTTAACAGGTGATGCAGATGGTAATCATACTGGAACATTTAACGGTGTTATCGGTGGAGCATCTCCAGCAGCAATCACAGGAACAGTGATATCAGCATCTAGTAACTTTGCTGGTAATTTAACAGGTAATGTTACAGGTAATGTTGGAGGCAACCTAGTTGGGAGTGTAAATGCAACAGGCGGGCAAGTAATTGTTGCAAACGGGTCAGACGGTACTGACGGATCATTTAGAGGCAACGTTTTAAGATCAACAGACGGTGTTACTATTATAGATGGAACAAGCATCCCGGCAGTGTTCACAGGTGATCTAACTGGTAATGTTACAGGTAATATTTCAGGTAACGTATCAGCTGGTACTTTATCTGTAACTTCGGGTTCAGATGTTGTATCAATCGGTGATATAAAAATGACCAATGATAATGACGGATTATTAATAATAGGAAACGCTACAGATACTGCTGAAATAAGTATTTTAGGTGATGGAACAGGCGGCGATTTTAAAATTACTGCTACATCAGGAAACTTTTCTACTGGTGCTGGACCTGCAATAACTCTTCAATCACAAAACGGAACGCACAGTGCACCAACTGCAAATGCTGATCAAGATTTAATCGGAACATTAAACTTTAAAGCGTATGATGGAGCTGTTTATCAAAGCTCGGCATATATAAGTGCTTTAGTAAACGATACTTCATTATCTCAAGGATCAGTACCTGATGCAAGTGTTGTTATAGGTATAAATAATGGTCAACCAAATGGTGATTGGTTACAACTTGATGTAGATGGTAAAACTAGTGTTAGCTATATGAAACTAAAAGGGTATGCAACCGGAGCAGAACCAGCAACTCCTGAAGAAGGCACAATGGTATTTGATTCTACTACTAAAAAGTTTAAAGGGTGGGACGGAACTGCTTGGCAAGACTTCCACTAAGTTAGATAACATATTTAAAAAAGTCCACATCTCGTTCGTGGACTTTTTTTATGGCTGCTATACTATTACTATTAAAATAATCTTTAAATTCCCAATGATCATATCCTGAAATATTAGGCAATGGTAGATCACAGCCTAGATATTCTTGCACAGGTTTTAGATCTTGTTCTAAGTTTTCTGCTTTACATATGTAATCAACCCATTCGCCATTTACATTTATAAAGTCTATTTGATTAGTAAAGCGATTAAACCAACGTGGAAATTCAAAAGGCACATTAGGATTGCAATAGTCAGCAACCCATTCATTAATAGGTTTTAGTTCGAGAACAGTTTGTCCGTTCCAATCTAACCAGTAACCTTCGTCTCTTACTTTACGGTATAAACTAAAAACTCGTTGCCAAGGGTTTCGTACTACACTAATTGTCTTTGCTATAGGATAATATTCTTTCACAGTACCTAAGTGAGGATGATCTACCATCCAATCTACGTGACTAAGCACATTAAAATTAGGACGCAACCATTCAGCAATCACTTTTTTCATAGCCATTCCTGTTCTTGGTACATGTACATACGCAAGTTCTGGTGTGTCTATATAAAATGTTCCCATTAGTTTGTTTTTATGACTTTAATTAACAATCCCATTAGATCCCATTCATACCAACGTTCACCGGTATAGTATTTGTTAGGCTTTGCATGATGATTATTATGCCATCCTTCTCCTAAACTTATAATATTAGCAATCCAACTATTTGTGCTACCGTCTTTTGTTTCATAATTCCTATATCCATGTTTATGCCCTAGCACATTGACAAATCCAATTAGGTGTACTGTCATACTAGCAGGTACTACATATGCAAACAAAAATAGCATAGGATCAACTGCTAATAATATTGCACAATAAGCAAATATTATTTTAAAATAATTATTAAAAATAAATTTATGCGTTTTACTACGAAATAAATCCTTAACATAACGCACAGGTATGTTTGGAACCTTCCAGTCATAACCTAGCCATACTTTAATAGATTCTATTATACTAAACTTACCGTCAACGTACGGCGAATGTGGATCACCTTCTCTATCTGATTTAGAATGGTGTTGACGATGCAATGCAACCCAACTTATAGTAGGACCTACTGTACTAATTACACTAATATATGTAAGAATTTTTTCAAGCCATGCATATGTTTCAAAACTTCTATGTGTAAGCAGTCTATGAAGCGTTATAACGCTGCTTACGGGTCCTATAATAAACCATACAGATAATGCAACCCAGAACAAATTATATTGCTGTGTGTATATTGCATACGCTACAGCAGGCACTGTTGCAATATGATTGAATGCTTGTAATAATCGTATTTTAGTATTTAAATTCATTTACCTTCTTCTAATCCTAACCAAACTGTATCATCTATTATATTCGGTGACCATTCTAGCATAGCACCGTTTACTTTTTCTTGCCACACAAAATTTTGCCAACATTTTTGTACTGGATATGGACAAGTTTGTATATATCCTGCACCCTCATTCCATGCACCATTACTTGCTATATCCATATGCTTGCGCCAAACCTTCCAATATCCTTTATTCGGACGAGCCTTTCTATTTTGCATAGTTATTAAATATACTTCGTAATTATTTACCGCTTCAAGCTCGTTAATAAGTTTACAAGTACATCTAAACCCATCAGTCATATCTGTTGCTGTCATCCTAAAGTCAGGGAATGTATAAAGTCTATTTATTTGTTTAGCTACATTACTAGGATATCTACCGTCGTTAAAAACTCCGCCCATTACCATAGGTTTACCGGTGCTAGTCTGATATAGTACACCGTAACCTGTGTGTTCTTCTAATTTTAAATTTTCTTTTATATAATTATTTCTAAGCCAGTTGTCTTCTTGAAGGCAGAGATCGCGCACTTCTTCAAATTCAGGAGTGCTTTCATAATAAATTTTACAGTGTGTGTCTGATAAGTCGTATCGGTATCCCATCATATTATATTTAAATAAATATTCAATAGGAGGTACAAATAATGAGTACAGCATTTTTACCTATAGATTTAGACTTCACTTTACCAGACGAGCAAGATATAATTAATTTCTGTGATAGCATCGAACCGTTAAGCGAAGAATTAGGTACTCAATGGCATACATATATAATCTACAGTAGATTAGAACAAGACTCGTGGAAAGACATTAACGTGTGTTGGCACGAAATAAAAAATAAAACAGTCTATACTGGGAAAAAAGGTAAATTCTACAACGGATTTGACACTACATTTCCTGTATTTTCTAAACAACTTATGCAATTACCATTTAAAGATATCTCATATATTGTGCTGTTTAGGCAAAGACAAGAAGTCGGTGCTCATACTGATCGTATAGAAGGTGAAACATTAGACGATACTCTAAGCATACAAAACAATGATCCTAGAAGATTGCATCTAGAACCCAAACGCTATAATGTATTAATGACAAAATTTGATTATAAAAGTTTTTATGTATGTAAGGACGAAAAAGACACACCTATATACCCTAATATAACAAAAGAAAAACCATGTTTTGCTTTTTCCTTAGACGAACATGCACATGGTGCAACTTATGCTGGACCAGATAAAATAATGGCATTTGTTTCTGGTTCTTTAGATGAAGAAAGACATAAAGAAATTATTAAAAGAAGTACAGAAGTAAACAAAGATAAAATGATCGTGTTTTAATATGTTAGATAATGCAATAACAAAATTAAATTTTACTGTAAATCTAGATTCATTACGTGAATACTACGATACATTAGTTAATGACTACGAGCATCTTAGATGGGCGTGGGATAAAAACGGTAACGAAATTACCGAAGAGTGGTATGACAGAATAATAAGTAACGGTATTGGGTGTACATATCCATATGGATGGGCAATACAGAGTAATCTTATAGATAAGTCAATACCGTGTCCTCCTTATAATATAAGCATTCATCCTAGAGGACTATATGAAGACACCGAATTAATGTTTGGCCTAGTCAAAAAATTAAAAGATATGATGCCTTATACATTTAGATGGAGTATGGTAGTTCAGCCGCCTGAAGGAAAGGTATCTAGACACGTAGATGCAGGGGATCAATATACAGCACACATACCTATATACGAAGCACCAAAAGCAGTATTCAAATTTTGGGATGAAAACGAAACACGCAAAGATTTTACGTTTAATGCTGACGGTAGTGTGTACTTAGTTGATACTATTATATCACACGAAACAGAGAATTATAGTGATACAAATAGAGTAGGTTTAGTTTTTAGATTTTTTAGAAAAGATTTACCAAAATTGCAAAAAATTGTAGGAGAAATAAGTTGATATTATATACTCCAATTGATATTGAATTCGATATGCCTCCTGAACAAGATATAATAGACTGGTTTCATGAACATAAAATTAAAGACACAGACTATTGGGAGTTTTCTGAGAATCGTCATACTTGGTGTTACGTAGCACTGCGCCAAGAGCCGAAAAGCTGGTATACATACGATGCTTGGTTAGACTGGAGTAAGGAACGTAAAGCAATAGACAACACATCTTTAGTGTTTCATCCTGGATTTGAAGATACGTTTCCAGGACTTGCTAAATGTGTAAGAGAATTACCGTTTGATCAGATAGGTACTAGTGGATTTATTATGCAAATGGGCGAAATACCAGCACACCAAGATGCAAAAACAGACCACGATGCAAGTGAACCAAGAAGATATATCATATATGTAACTGATCCTAAACATAATACGTTTTACTTAGAACATAATGGTGTTAAAATATATCCAGACATAGATGAAAAATATAGGTGTTTTGCTTTTAACAATAACGACATTCAACACGGTGCTGATCCTACTGATAGAACTAAAATATTATTAAGCACTGTTGGTATTATTAACAAACAAAAGCACGAAGAATTAATCAGCCGCAGCATTAAAAAATTTGCTAAAAAGGTTATACAAGTATGAACTATCTTAAAAGGTTAATAGAATTTAAAAAATCAAATATAAAAGAATATCTCGGAGTATACGGAAAAAGAAGGAAATTAGGACAGACAAATTTTAAAAAATATGCAAACAATGCAATTTGGTTTTTTGGTTGCAGTCACGTATGGGGCATAGGTGTTGAAGATAAAGAAAACTGTGGTTATATACTCGAAAAACAATTAGGAATAAAAGTCCTAAATTTAGGTATTAACGGTGCAGGACCTATGACAGTAGCCGACGAAATAGACTCCTTGTTGAATAAAAGGTTAACACCAAAAGGAATAATTATTGCATGGCCTAGCAGCATAAGGTGGCAACATTATACAGCATTTGGTAGCAGAGTATTATGGTCACCGGCAAGACTGGACAATATATTTTATCATAATAATCACTTTGGTTGTAAAATGTTATATCCTAAGGCATATAAAGAATATTTGAGATTATTAGCAGACGAAAGTATAATAAAAGTAAACAAAAGAGTAATAGACAACGTGCGAGATAAGATTAAAGATATTCCTAGTATAGAATTTACATTCAATTCTAACGAAGTTCTTGACATTAATCAACTTACACCAATCCTAGATAAAGGAAAAGATAACTTGCATCCGGGTCCTTTAACGCATAAAAAAGTTGCAGATATATTAACCGAGTTAGTAAAAGAATGGAAATGAATTATTATTGGAATGATATTCCCGGCGAAGGCAAGTGTAGAAACAACTTAATTTACACAAGTCTTATATCAGACGATAAAAAAACATTTTGTCAATGGTACTACAACGACGAAGGATATCACGGAGGACAAAACGAAGTAGTTGATCCTAATCTTATGCAAGAAAAGATGAATAGAGAATCATTTGGTTTAAGATTTATGAAACTAAAAGGTTATCAACATTTAATTCCAGAGTTTACCATAAGTACCAAAGAAAAGAAAATATATTTTGATATTGACGGTATTGATTTTTGGAATAAAGCAAAATGTAATGTAGAGAACTATAGCAAAGTTATACCTAACTGGGAACAACAAATGTTAGATATCTTACAGGCGCATAAAAATATTGGAATGTACAAGTATAGTTTACATCCGTCTAGTTATTTTATTATAGATGGTAAATTAAAAAGTTTTAACTACTTCTTTCATTATCTGAATACAGAAGGACCAGTTAGCATTGCAAATCATGCAAGTCATATATATAGTACACGTCAAAGTATAATGAAAGAACAAGTCGAAGCAATGGGTATAAGTTGGAACGATCCTGAACCACTAGTTGTTCTACAACATTTATGTTTTGAGAGTTTTAGAACAAATTATACAGATAGTTTTATAAATCAAGCAAAGGAAATTTATAGTGATTAAAGGAATTAACAGTAATACATATATTGATGTAGAACCATATATAGATATGTCTACATTTGAAAAATTACAACCTGAAATAATTCGAGGATTTGCTGAAGCAAGATGGTTTGCAAAAGAAGGCACTTGGATGAAGCCGGGTTTTGAATTTAAAGATATGAGTTATATTCTCAATTGGAAACCTATATATGCTGCAATGGAAGAATTTCAAGCACTACCAGATGATGATCCTATAAAAGTAGAAGGTATGAAAATATGGCCTACTGACTTTAAGGATTATAAACAACGTAACCTAATAACTCGTTATTTAAAGATGGCAATGGAGGCATATGATCCTTACATATACTATTTTTTATATGAAGAAGGCGACTGGGATGATAGACCGGGTGAGAAAAAGAAAACAGAAGAGTCTGAATACTTTCCTAATGTAATGAAATGGCTAGAAGACTTTAAAACTAATGAGATATTTGAATCATTTGGTCGTGTTATGTTCTTTCATTGCGAAGCAGATGGATTGCCGTTTGAACATAGAGATTTAGGCGCCCATAATGGTATATGGCCTAAAGATAGGTACGAGCCACACAATAACGAATTTATACATATACGTCCAGATACAAGGAATCAGTTTTATATATGGGATCCTGATAAAAAGATGAAACACGGTATAAACACTCGCGCTGCATTCTGGAATGATCAAGACTGGCACGGTGGTAACAGAGTGATGTCGCCAACTTATGGGTTGCGCATAGACGGTAAGTTTACAGAATCATTTAGAAAACAATTAGGTATAGATCATTTAGATAATTACTAGTATGTATGATATAATATTATTTGGAGATATGCCTGACCTAGAAACTTATTCTAGGGCTAGTGGTTCGCATAGAATTGCTACAGAATTACGTGAGCATGGTTATTCTGTTCTAGTAATCGACTTTTCAAATTATATAAATTACGACAGGTTTTGTGAAATACTCGATCTTGCAATGAATGAAGATACATTAGCTGTAGGATTTAGTAGTACATGGTTTCCGTTTATATTACCAGACGGATCATCAAGCCATCGAGAACCAAGTAAGCCATCTATGCGATTTAATCCAAATAGTGAAAATGAATTAGACAGTTTAAGTATGGAGTTTGCAGGACCAAACGTCGACTTATACTTTAATAAGATAAAAAGTTTATCTCCTAAGTGTAAAATTATATTAGGCGGAGCTAAGGCGTTTATGTATATTAACATTCCTGGTATAGATAATGTTTTTATCGGACATGCCGAAACGATGATAGTTGATTATATGAAAGATCTTAAAAAAGGCAATGTTGGTTCATATCCTAAAATTATTGACTATGACAAGAAAGGACAATCGCCTAGTTGGGATTTTAGGAGTAGCAGGATAGATTACGAACCAGAAGCATTTATACTTCCAAGTGAAACATTGCTTTTAGAAGTAGGACGAGGTTGCAGATTTAATTGTAAATTTTGCAGTTTTCCGCTAATAGGACAAAAACGTGTAAGTGATTATTTAAAATTTGAAGAATGTTTATACAATGAACTAATGGATAATTGGAAACGCTTTGGTACTTGGAAGTACACAATAGTAGATGACACGTTTAATGATAGTACTGAAAAATTACAAATGGTGAAGCGTGTTGTTGATCGTTTACCGTTTAAGCCTGCATTCTGGTGCTACATGAGATTAGACATTATAGTTAATAATAGAGATCATATTCAACTTGCAAAAGATATAGGCATAAGAGAAGTCTACTTTGGCATAGAAACACTTAATAGAGAAGCAGGTAAAGTTATTGGTAAGGGGATGGATCCCAAACGCATTACTGATACGTTAGAAGAGTGTGCTAGGGTATGGGGTCATGATACTTGGATAATGACTGGGATGATCTGCGGGTTGCCAAAAGATACTGTAGAAGCATTTGAGAATAGTTGTAAGTATTTTGATAGACCTGATAGACCGGTAGGACACATTAACACAACACCCCTACGTATAATAAAACATACCGAGTTTACAAAACATAGATTTAACGCTGCATTTGAACTAGAAGCAGAAAAATACGGCTATGAGTTTCCATACGAAGATGTACCGTGGCGCTGGATTAAAAATGACGGAACTGATATTGATACATTTGAGAAGGCAACTGACCTTGCAGTTAAGTGGCAAAAGCGATTAGACTCTCATATAGATTTTAAACGAAATTTCTTTTATATAAGTTGTATAGACAATGATCATTTTGATTTTAATAAACTAATGAGTTTTAAAACTGGACGCGAATATTACGAATACATGTCTGGTGTAGACGAACAACAACTTATGAAGGAACAGATTGAAGAAAAATATTTCAAGCCGCTAATTAAATTCTTGCACAAAAAATTAGTATCACTTCCTACCAGTAAGCGTGAAGATAAATTTTGTTTCTAGTCCTGCATTAAATCCAGCATGCCAATTTTTTATATGCGGAAATTCATATAAATTACCCTGTTTTTCCATATAAAAGCACTCATCTTCAATTACAAAGCCTACAGCAGGTTGCGGTTTTGAGATAAACATTACAAATCTACGCATATCAACACCTTCGTCTTCCATTTCTCTATAATAATTATTAAAGATATCTGTGTGCCAAGGTGCACAATATCCAGGATCAACACTACTTATAAAACTTCCTAAATGTTCAACACCTGCTGCTTCTGCAACTTGTAAAGAAATGCTTTTAGGAAACTGTTGATCAGGATAATAATGTTTAAACCTACATTGTCCGTTACCTAAGTATCCTGCCTTTTCCATTAAATTTACTTGATGTATATACTCCTCATGATAATGTTTACCTTCTTCGATGGGCTTTGGCCCGTATTGCTCATGTCCACCGGCTTTAACGCAAGTGTCTATAAGCGCATCTAGATCTATTCTATCTGCTAAGTTATCGATAAAAAGTTTCATTCTGTCTCCATTCCTAAACAAGTACCTAAGTTATTTTTAATTATAGTAGAAAGTAGTTGCCCGCACTTGAATACGGGTAATCCATTCTCTAATCTAAAATCGCTTATTTGATATTGTTTATTTGCTTTATTTAAAACAGGACTTAAATTTTTATCAAATTCGTATCGAACTTCGTCTAAATCTTTTATTAAAGGAACAATTCTTATTGTTTTAGTTTCAGTTATATTAACTTTATTTAATAATTTTCTTACAACTAACTGGTGCCTGTATCTATTACCAAAATTAGCTGCTGAGTGTATAACACCTGTATCCATTAAATACCACTTGCCGTCTTTTACACATTTATGCATAGTTTCATTACTAATGTCAATTAAATAACAATCTATTCCGCTAAGATTTAGATGCCATCTATCATCAATATCACTATGACCAACATAGTTACTCTTACTTTCCATTGTAATAATTCTTGCTTCACCGTGTGGTTCTCTAAGCGTACTTAATATCCAATCCCACACTGTTCCTTTGTACTTAGGAGATATTTCCCAAGGATCATAGAAAAAATCACCAGTAGGGTTGTTTAATGTATGTTTACCTGTATTAAAATCTGTAGTGTCGAGTGCTTGATCGATAAATTTTGTATCAACACTATATTGTGTATCTTTTATCATAAACATATTTATATGTCTCTAATTTAAGTAAATAAAATATGGATGTTAGCAAAAACTGGAAACGTATAGGAATAAGTTTAAGTGGCGGTGCCGATAGTGCGTTATTATCATATCTTATATTATCACAAACTAATGCAGAAATATACTTTACTACACAAATACGTTGTTGGAAAACTCGACCATGGCAAAGGTATATTGCTATCGAAGTTGTGGAATGGTTCCGACAAAGGTTTAAAAATCCTATAGAACATATAGAAAATTTTATTCCTCCAGAAATGGAAGAACCTAATACAACATTTATTACCGACGAATACGGAGCACTTAAACCTGGAAATAGAATAATATTACGAGCTCATAACGAATGGGTGGCACATACTTATAATTTAGATGCATGGTATGCTGCTGTTAACAAAAATCCAGATATAGATATACCCGGCGCACTTCCTGAACGTAACGAAGGAGTTTTACCATTACATATGAAGCATATGGGGGTTGACATTTTACATCCTTTCGTGTATACTAGTAAAGACTGGATTATAAAACAATACTACGAACATAATATTAAGGACTTACTAAACTTAACTAGAAGTTGCGAAGGTGAGTTTGACGAAATAGATTATTTAACATATACACCAGGCCAGTCTGTTCCAATATGTAATGAATGTTTTTGGTGTAAAGAGAGAGAATGGGCTATTGATCAAATCAAATAGTTGTACATTTTGTATGCACCCTTTTACAGGTTTAGCAACACGAGAAGACGGTGCTATAAAAGTGTGCTGCCGTAGCCAGCCGATCGGTTATATCCAAAACGAATCTTTAGAAGATGCATGGAATAATAAATCCATGCAAGAAGTTCGCCAGCAAGTGTTAAACAACGAACGACCTGATGTTTGCAAGCCGTGTTTTGATTTAGAAGATCAGGGTGTAGAGAGCTTACGACAGCGTCATATAGCGGGAGTAATACCCGAAGCACGTATAAACTTATATCCAGATGCGTTAGATGCACTACAAGACGATTTTACAATGCCGTTTGAACTTCCTACTATGGAAATTAAACTAAACAATCTATGTAATTTAAAATGTCGAATGTGTAACCCACTTGATTCAACTAGTTGGAAAGACTGGAATGAAGTAAAGCCTTTTTACGAAAAAGAAAACAATATCTTAATTCCAATTATCGACAAACTTACTGACACTCCGGGCAAATATATTGGCCCGTTTGATAACTCAGACAACTGGTGGTCATCATTTGAGAAATTACTACCACACTTTAGACGTGTAGAATTTGCAGGTGGTGAGCCGTTAATGGATCCGTACCACTATAAGATACTAGACAGACTTGCAGAGTATGGAGACAACATTGAACTAAAATATGCTACTAACGGCACTACGCTAGGCATAAAAGGCGGACGTACTATACACGACTATTGGCCTAAGTTTCGTAGCATTGCTGTAAATGTAAGCATAGACGGTATACACGACACATATGAATATATTAGAGGTAATGGTGATTTTACAGAAGTTGAAGAAAATGTAAAAGTGTTTAAAAGCTTTCCTAATGTAAATAGAGTAGTAGGTGCGTTTACTGTACAAGCAAATAATATTATGCAAATTGACAAAGTAATAGATTACTTTTTAAACGAAATGGGCATTGTGTTTTATTCGCATAGAGTAAACTATCCACGCCCATTAAGCGCACAAACATTGCCTAATGCATTAAAGGAGAAAGTAATTGAAAACTTACAAACCATACAAGAGACCTTCCGTGATTATCCGATTGTACGAGATCATCCTGTGCTTATACCTATTACTGAGAGGCAAGTGGCCGACAACATTAATTTTTTAAAAGCAAGAGATCTAAGTGAGTATTGGCAAGATTGTATAAATTTTAATCGTGCTTTAGACAAGACTCGCAATCAAAGTTTTTTAGATTCTAACCCTGAGTTTGCTCCTTATGTATAAAGTAACTAGTAGGTGGCCGCATCAAGACTCTGTTAAAATTGAATGGAACCTCGGAAAGCGTTGTAATTTAGACTGTGCGTATTGTCCTCCTGAGATACACGACATGACATCTCCACACACTAATATAGATACATTAAAAAATACAGTTGACATATTAGAAGAATTTGATAAACCTGTGAGAATTAGTTTTACAGGCGGAGAACCAACAGTACATCCTCACTTCGAAGAATTAGTTAAACATACAAAATCAAAACTAAGTTGGGTCAATATAACAACTAACGGATTACGAAAACCTGTATGGTATGCAGAAGCACCAGTTGATCATTATGTTTTTAGTTTACACTTTGACAACGAAAGTTGGACAAGAGCATTAGGCAACATACTTTGGTTTAATCAGCAGAATACACAGAAGATACCCTTTCATGTAAATGTAATGGCTCATCATGACCATATGAAAAGAGTAAAAGAAGCAACAGCACGGTTAGTAGGGTATGGTATTCCGTTTGCATTACGTAGAATTAGATGGACAGAGAAGCATGACTGGTTTGACGATATGCGATATGATGCACAGGACTTAGAATGGCTGTTAAGTGTAAATGCAACTGCAAAACCAAATTGTGTTGTTGACGAAGAAGAACTAGCACATGCTAATGACATAATTAAAACAAAACGTAATCAATTTGAGGGATGGAAGTGTGCTGCTGGCATTGAAAGTTTAATGATAAATTGGGACGGTGAAGTACATAGAGCAACTTGTCGAGTAGGAGGTAGTTTAGGTAACATTTACAACGGTAGTTTTACACGCCCTACCGAGTATATAGACTGCACACGTAAATTTTGTACTTGTGCTGCTGATATTCCTTTAACAAAATTTAAATAAACTTAGTAATATGTGTATCAGGTTGACAATCACAGCAGTCTAGCGGGCAAATAATAGAGTCTAGTTTATCAAAGTTTACTCCACAACTTCCTTTTATATTAAGTCCTGCGTCGACACTTATCCGTTCAACAGGCATATTACAGTTCCAACCTTTAAAATAATTTTGTTTGTTTGCTATATAGGTATTATTATATGCAGGAAAAGATTTGTCATCATAAAATCCTAAACTTTCTACTGTCCTGTATTCGCTTATATCCTTTTCAAAAAATACAAATCTTTTAGTAGAACGTTTTATGTATTCTAGTTGTTCATTAGTATAACTATCTATATCATGTCCAGGCGCAGCAACTACTTCTTTGGCTAAAATTTTCCATTGTTCTTTACTATGTTGCATCTTATCAATATAACTAACACAGAGATCCCAACGTTTTGCATCCATAAGCATCATTGCCGTAACTTCAGTGCCTTTTTGTGTAAGTACGTCTGCAACATTAATAAAATGATCTATATCAACGTCTTCAGAATGACAACTTAAATGTACCTTATCTAAATATTTTGCATTATTACTCCACCACTTTAAAGTTCTACTACCATTTGTTACTAGTTGAATTTTTACATTTTCTAATAATGTAATTTGAGAACAAAATTGATCAAGTATAGGCCAAAGTGTAGGTTCACCTCCGCCTGCTATAGTAATATTAAATTTATCTTTACCTATCGAAGAATAATCTGCAAATAACTTTTTAAATTTGTTTAATACAATATCTAAATTTTTTTCAAATCTATATATGCCATCCTTACTACCCGGAAAGCAATATGAACAATTAAAGTTACAAATATCAGTTGGCCAGAATGTGATATCTAATTCGTTGTAAGGTCGTGTTGTTATAATTTTTGTTAACTTCATAACAAGTGTGCCAGTTCAGGAAATACAGAAGCGGCGTTTAGATTTCTTATTTTATCTAATTTAGTTACATATTCTTTAAAACCGCTAAGCCTATAACTATTATCAACCGAATCCATATGTTCTAGTAATGCTTCCCAGCGTCTCCAACCATAAGGATTAACATTCCAATAATCGTCATCTTGAGTATAGTTATTCCAAAGCCACTCTTTAAAATCTGCAAATCTACGGTGTACATCTTCTTTATCTTCTTTTGGAAGTATTGTAATATTTAAAAATGTAGGTATATGTACCAAGTGCATATTTACTAAACCGCCGCCCATAAGAACTCCACCAACTAAACCAACATTCATTTTTTTAAAATTTTGATTAACTTTCCATTTTATAAAATCTGGTAGATGTTTAATGTTAAAAATTTGTACTGCGGTTGCCATACTAACATGTATATTATCAGGTGTTGAATCTAATAAATGTAGTGTACGACTTACTTCGTCAAATTTAGTTGGATATCTTATATAATCATCTCGCTGTTCTATTGCATCAACACTTACTGCAAACTTTACTTTTCTAAATTTACTCCACAGATCAATAAGTTCATTATCTACTAATAATCCATTAGAGTTATATCTTAGCAATATACTAGATTGATAGCCTTGGCGGATAATTTCTTTAATAAACATTTTATGTTCTTTTATCATTAAAGGCTCGCCGCCTGCAAAATATACTTGTTTTAAATTAGGAATTTGTTTATATAACTCTCCCCAAAATGTGTCCTTTTCATGCCACTTATTATTAAATTCTTTTTTCTCCCAGCCCATTTGTTGTTTTACTTCAGGATTTTCTAACTGGGGATACAGCAGCTTCCAATCTTGTACCCATTTAGAACTATCGTGCGGACTGCACATTACACATTTAATGTTACAAGTATGACCAAGCCTTAAATCTAAATATTGCAATTGTTCAGGAACAGTGCCGTCTTCTTCAGTTTGTTTAATAAGATCTGGTATATCTATACCTTCGTCTTTATACCACGTTCCAGTTTCCCATATACGTTTACTAACAATTCCTTGTTCTTCTTCTTTATAACATCCCATACAACTTGCTGGTTTATTTCCGTTAAGCATATCTAATCTTACATTACGCATATATTGATTGTTCCACGCTTCCATAGGAGTAGTCTTAGCAAAGTTTGCAGGACGACCGTCGTCTCCTTTTATTAAACCAACTTCATGGTCTTCGCCTGCTCCACTAGCATTTGCTGTACAACATAATCGCATATCACCATTTGGTCGAGTTGCTAAGTGTATCCAAGGAAGAACACAAAACGTATCACTACCACTTACTTTTTTAATTTCAGTTTGGTAAGATTTAATTTTATCCATTTATAGTTTCCGTAGTAACAATCTGCTCATAAGGTTTTGATATTTCTTTAATTGTGCCACAACTTCTTGCACAGGTAATCATTTTTTGTTTAAACCAGTATTTGTTCCAAACTGTATGCCATAACTTTGCATTTACAATATCTTCGATAGATTTTTGTAAAGAATTAATATTATCATATCCGCCAAGATCTGTAATATATTCTTCGTGCTGTGTTCTTATATCTATTCGAGCCTGAGTTGTCTCATCTTTTGGTATATTTGTAAACGGCACACTTGCAAGATAACAACAAGGATATACTATCCTATTAGCATCAATATATATTTCCTTCGTGTGTAAAACATAACAATTTATCTCACTATTATTAACTATTTCTTTATAGTTTTTAATAACATCGTTACTTATAAAAGACATCTTGTTATCACTAGGAGGTTCTATATAATGTGTAGTAGTTGCATTTGAATCTAAAACAGCATATTTTGGTTCACCGATAAATCGACTACTATTCTTTACTGAAAAATGTTTAAATTTCATTTCTTTTGCTAATTTTTCTGCTTCTCCTACTTGGTGCTCGTTATGTTTAAATTTAATAAAACACCATTCAGCAGTTCCTCCTGCATTAATAAATGCCCGAGCATTTGAAATAATTTTTTCAAAACTAGTACCGATCCTATATAATGAATGTGTATCGGCTAAACCATCCAGTGCAAAAACTACTCTACTATCTTTGGGTAATGTTTGGGCTAACAATTCCCACCACTGTGTAGTACGTGCGCTACCATTTGTATGTATAGCGATGTTTATTTCAGGTTTATACTCTACTGCATATTTGCACATATCTATTAAATCATTATTAATAATAGGATCGCCAAAATTTCCACAGAAATAAAAACCAGTGATTTTATCTAAAACACTGTGAGATAAAATTTTCTTAAAATCAGATACTGTCCAATCATTATTCTTTATTAAAGGATTATCTAAACCGCCTCTAATATTTCTATTACACATAGGACAGCTTGCTTGACAGCGATTTGTAATTTCAAGATGGATTTGTGTTAGCTCGTTAAAATGGAACATTATAGAATATTTATGACTAAATAACTGTATAGGAGAACCAAGATGGACATAAGAAAAAATTTAAGCAAAGCTATAATTCGCAGCCAACACTGTCAGCGTAATTGGGATTTAGATAAAGTAATACCTCAAGAAGATTTAGACATACTTAAAACAAGCTTAACACAAGCTCCTAGTTTACAAAATGTGGCATTCTATAAGGTTCACTTTATACAAGATAGAGAGACTATCGAAAAAGTACACGCAGCAACACACGGTGCACCGTACGCTATTGCAGAAGATGGTACTAAAATAGTTGATCCGCATCCACGAGACGAAGACAAATATCACGAAATGGGAGATGCTACACAAAGTCAAACATTAGCAAATCTTGTTGTAGTTTTTGAAGACTATTATAAAGTAGAATCACACTTTAAAGAAAAAAGAATTGCTGACGAACCGAAAGATTTTGATAAAAATGTAGCTTTAGGTATAGTTTCTGGTTATTTAAATTTAACTGCTCAGATGTTAGGTTATGCAACTGGTTGTTGTTTAAGTATGGATCATGTAAAAGTTAAAGAAGCACTAAATTTAGAGAATGATCCTTTATTGATAATGGGTGTAGGGTTTAAACAAGAAGGTGTAAGCCGCAGAAAACATCAAGTTGACGATGAAATTTTATATCCTACAAATAAAAGACAAGAAGTTCCAGTCGTAGAATATTAATGCCCTTACACTATGATATAGATTTAAAAAATTTTATAGATATACAGGAACGTTTTAGCAAGTATATTAATAAAGATCTAATCGGGCAATCAATAACAGTATTTGATAAAACAGACAATGATATCATCTGGTTACGAGAAAAAATTATAGATGATATCATCGATATATTCTCAGAAGATCCAAAAATTAAAATATGTGTGCTAGGTGGGTTAAGCGGAAATGAAAGTTTACGAGTTCATATAGATGGACATAATCCTCCTACACCGGATCAACATTGGGCATTAAATATTCCTATATTTAATTGCCAAGATACAACAATGTATTGGTATGATAGTAATTATGACATTGGATACGCAACTCCTACAAATAAACCAAATTTACCAGCAGATGATTCGCAACATTTAAGACCAATATGGATAGGTAATCCTAAAGTTATAGACGAGTGTTCTATAGATAAACCAAAAGTTGTAAAAGTAACTACACCACATAGTGTTACAAATTTTTCAAAACACCCTAGATACTTATTAAGTGTTCGATTTAACATAGAAACTAATTTATAAAACATAAGTATTTCCGTAGAGGAAATTAAATGATACAATATATTGGTAATTATGCAGATTGGATACCGGATACCTGGTGTAAAGAAGTGTTGTCAAATCCTGGGTTTGAAATGCCAAAACATAGTTTGCGAAATGAAGCAAGATTTAATCCGATACTACGTGAATTTATACAAGACATAAGTTACATACATACAAAGGAAGATTATCTAAATATACAAGAACATCTAAACACATTAGATCCTAATGATAAAGCAGTTAAACATGCAAAGATACATATAGATTATCTCGATCCGGATCGAGAAATGGGCGAAGAATATGACATGTATACAAACTCAGGATATGATGTATATGCGAATCATTTTAGTCTACTAGAAAAATTTGATTTATCATTTGACCTTTTAGACAATCCTCCGCCATTTTTAGACTATAAAGGTAAACACATTACTTGGTGGTTTAGTACAATGAAACCAGGAGACTTAATGCCTGTACATACTGATAGAGCAAAACCTGATATACCTATAAATAAATATTGGATGCCTTGGACTGATTACGAACCAGGACACATATTTATTATAGGTGATAAAGAAGTTTCTAATTATAAAAAAGGTGATGTGTATAAGTTTGACTACGCAGGTGACTGGCACGGTGCTTGCAATTTAGGTACAACAAACAGATGTATTTTACAAATAGTAGACTATAAACCTTCAAGGAACATTGATGGAGTTTGTTAAAAATTATAAAAACTGGATCAATCCTTCTTGGATTGAAGAAATAACAAACACACCCGGGTTGTCCGTACCGAAAGACATGTTTCAAAATATAAATATTTTTGAGGAAATTGAAAACGGCAAGCGTGAGCCGATGGATAAGTCTGAGGAGGAAATTTATAAAGTTTACGGAACTGACTTAGTACAATTTCAACTTTTAGAAAAGGATGGATTAAGTTTTAAAATTGATCCTCCTTGGATTCAGCCAGATGAAGACTTTACTTGGTGGATAATAAAAATGTATCCCGGACAATATATACCGGTCCATAGAGATAATCCAAGAGGTGACGACAAAAACACACGAAGGTATTGGATGCCATTAACAGAATATGACCCAGGACACATATTTGTATACGAAGACATAACCGTAAGCAAATATAATAAAGGTGATCTATACTTGTATAATGAAACAAAAGCACTACACGGAGCAATAAACATAGGTTCGACTACTCGTATAATATTGCAAGTTTCTGCATATTATAAAAAGGATGAAGTAAAAAATGAAATACATAGATAACATGAAGAATTTAGATGTATCTGAAGAAACACTCGATACTTGGAGAAAATTAATTTTAGAAAACGAAGGATTGCATAGGCCGAGAGACGGAGGAAAGCCGCAGGGACCTGAAGGAGAAAAAGAGTGGCAAAAAGCAATCGATGCTGGATATGATCCAACAGCTACTTACTTTCAAATGTTTGATAAAAACAATTGTCCTTTTGATTTACCAGAATTCCATAAATGTGGAAGATCAAGACACTGGTGGTTAACAAAAATGATGCCAGGAGACTTTATGCCGATGCATGTTGACCCGCACACTACTGTACAAAAAAATGCTCAGAGATTTTGGATCCCTTTACAAGATTGGGAAATAGGACATATATTTAAGTTTCAAGATGAAATAGTAACAAACTATAAAAAGGGTGATATATACGAATACGACGATGCACAAGGTCTACACGGAGCAGCAAATATAGGTTTAACACCTCGTGTAGTTTTACAAGTAACATTATATGAGGAAGAACAATGAAGTATATAGGAAATTATCGAGACTGGCTACAAGACGAATGGATTGCATATGCTCTCGAGAATGAAGGCATAGAGCAACCAAAAGCCGAGTTTGTTGATAATGACATTGAAGGTGCAATTGAAAGAGGAGAACGTGCAGAGTTCTGTGATTTTCAAAAAAAGTACGGCGATGCAGGTTACGATGTTAAGTCTTTAATGTATTATATATTTGACGGGAGAAACTTTCCATTTGATATAGGTATACCGCCTTGGGTAACTACATACAAAGATGGAACTAGCGGAACTTATTTTAATCTATTTAAATATAAGCCCGGTCATGTACTTCCTATACACAGCGATAGAACAACAAAGTTTGAAAAAAATTGTGTACGTTATTGGATGAGTTGGAAAGATTATGAACCTGGTCATATTTTAATATACGATGATAAATTAATTGGGCCATATAAAGCAGGCGATGTATATGAATTCGATGATCCATTTGCAATACACGGCGCAGCAAATATAGGGCTATCAGAAAGACTAACGTTTCAATTTACAATATATGATGAGTAAATTATATGTATTTGGTTGTAGTTATGCCACTGGTGAAGAATTATTAGCACACGAATTATCTATTAACGACTATAGATTAGCAACGTCTGATGATCCACGTAAATTTTTTAAAAAGTTAGAAACTGAGAATCTACAAGAAGAATACAACGCTATAAAAGAAAAACAAAAACTAATATCTTGGCCGCAATTATTAGCAGATAAACTAAATTTACAATGTTGCAATTATGCCGAAAGCGGAAATAGTTTAGATAAAATTGTATATCAAGTTTTTGAAAACAATTATAAGTTTACTAACAATGATATAGTAATTGTCTCACTCACTAAAGCAACACGCAATGCAATATTTAATAAAACTGTAGAATCTTTTCAGTTACCATCATTATTATGGCCGTACAAAGGTTTATTAGGAGTAAAAGATACAGGAGATATAAAACCTGTTATTAATGAACAGACTGACAAGGCACTAATAGATTGGTTTTCGGATGACAGAATATCTTGGGATTTTGTCAAAAACTTACAAGTATTAGAATACTACAATATAAATATTGTTCCTGCTATGAATAATAATATTATTTCATCTATGCCTATAATATTAGATTTATACGAAAAAAGTAAATCTAAATTTTTAACAGATAAAGGTTTAGATTTTTTTTGTGAAGAACGACTAGCCTGGGGGCATCCAAATAAAGATGCTCATATAAAATATGCGGAGCACTTATATGAAATTTTACGGTAATTTTAATCACTTAGTTAAACAAGAATGGATAGATACATTAATTTCTACTAAGGGTATAGAGATTAGTCCTTGGAAAGATCATGACGGCAAAGATGATGACGTTGAAATTAATGTAGACCAAACACTAGCCACAGATGATAACCAAGCCGATATGTTTACTAATGGTCCGTATGGAAATAATCTAATCATGGCTGAAATATTTGATAATCGTAACTGTCCTTTTGACTTAGATATGGGCGAGCTTAACAAATATTTACAAGGAGACTGGTGGATAGTAAAGCAGATGCCGGGACAGTTTATGCCGCTACACAGAGATACTGTAAATGTACACGACAATAATTATAGATTTTGGATGCCATGGAAAGATTATGAACCTGGGCATGTGTTTATACACGAAAATAAATTTGTTAGCGGATATGCGTCAGGTGACTTGTTTAGGTACGATCAAGACAATGACTTACACGGAAGTGTTAATATAGGACTTACACCTAGAATTGTACTTCAAATAAGTCAAAAGGAAATACCTTGATTGAAGATTTAAAACAAATAATAGTTGATAAATGTTATACCTTTGATAACTGGACAAAAACATTTGACGAGTTTGTAAAACAAAATCCAAGAGATTCTATTACTAAGCTTTACATATATAAAGATAGACCTGATTATTGTGTGTGGGACATAACCGATGAGGAAATAAAAACAATTAGCTATAGATATGTTCATTGTCTAAAAGTTAACGGAGACATGCATTGTTTGCAAGAATACCATCCTAATAAAATTAGGGGTATTTCAAATTATCAAAAGTTAGATCCCATGCCTGAATTTCCTACATTAAAAAATTACTCATCTGTTCAAATAGAAGGTGAACAATATATCTATACTTATTTTAGTAGCCCAGGCGAGTTAGGTTATCCGCCGCCTTATATGTTATTTAATATAATGACGAATAGTAATAATGTTGTTGAAGACTTTAAATCATATATTAAAAAAGTAGTCGATGCATATTATAACTTAGGAGTACAATGTAAACAAAAGAATCTTGCATATTACAGTCCAAATCATGTTTTAGTAAACCACTTTGTAAATGAAAATTTTTATTTTAAAGATAGTGTATTCTTTGAAGTCGATACAGCGTTAGACTTAGATAATGCAGCCGAATTTTGGAAATCAAGCATTAACGGATTTCGCAGAGCCGAAGGTATAATCAATGCATATAGATCTAGAACAGATTACAGTTTAGAGACAGAACGATTATTATTTGATACTATAAAAAATTTAAGCGAATACGGAAAAGAAAAATGTCTAAATTTAAAGAATGTTTAAGTTACATAAGTCACTGGAAAGATGGCAAGAAGATAGTTCAACTTGAAACAAGTTTGTATATTTTTGCCGAATCGCAAAGTACAGGATCTCATACTTGGTACGATCATACTATTTGGTCATGGCAAGGAAAAGATATTAAAATTGAAGAGGTTGGTATTCATCCAAATGAATAAGTAGGCATTGCTCTATACTCACCGTTAACTTTTACTTTAACAAATTTTACATCTTCTAAGTTAACATTTTTTACTTCTTCTACGTTTAACTCTAAATTTTCATTTATTACACTACCGTAATTAGTAGTAAGTGTGCCATTACTACTAATCTTTACTGCAACCTTTGGTTCACCGAATGGTTCTAATCTAGTAACCCAGTTCATACTTGTAGGTAAATATCCCTCACCCGGATCGTCATCTATAATTGCAGTTTGAGCCATTCCCCATTCCCATGGTTCATCTGATGATTTTCCCATCCAGTCAAATGCATATATGAAGTCACCATTTTTTAAAGATTCAGGATTATCGGGTGTACCTCGAAATCTGTTAAAAGTAGTCCACCCAGCTTTTAATGGATTGTTATCATAACTTTCAAAACGCATAGCAGGTTGTTTAAAGTTTCCTGTTTGTGCAATAAGTATACCTGTGCTAGTTGTGTTTATTGTTATAGGGACCGGATAACTAAAATCTGTTCCTCCGGAAAGCCACCAAGGTTTTGATTTATCACGTTGCGCCACACTATTAAGAGTGTGTTCTATTATAATTCCTTTTGGTTTAATAATACCTTTAGAATTTATTGTAACAAAGTCTCCTGTTGCAACACTGTTAATAGATCCTAATAAAAGTTCTGCATCTATAGTTTTTTGCCCAAAACTAGGAGTTTCACTTGCTATTGCACTTATAAATGCAGCATTTCCATAAGGTTCGCCAGCAGCGCCTGTATATGCGTTAAACTTTAAAGTACCTAATTGATCTCCTTGCTGTACTATCTGGGGATTTTCATGAGTGCCGCGGGCTGCTCCAATTTTTATACTAGGTTGATTTTTCTTAAACCCACTAGTAAGTCCTTTTACGAAAAGAGGTGTATTGTTACCATCTGTTTCTATAATATGTTCTATCATAATTCTCCCCAGACTATTATCATTCCAAAACCATCTAATGCAGAAGGTTGATATTCAACATTTAAGTCTAAACCAAGATTATATAATTGTCCTTGTACTTCTTCTTTAGTAAATGCAGCATGTAAACTATTATAAAAGTCATTTTGAAAATATCTCGATTCGTTACTACTATAATATTCTACAACTTTACTCGGACTTGTTTTAGGTCTTGCTAAATCAATTACTAGTACACTTGTGCCTTTTTTAGAATGATGTTTTAAGGTAATCCAAAAGTCCTTAGGATTGTGAAAATGATGCAAACTATTTACGCATACTATAAGATCATATTTTTTATCAGTGATAAAAGGTAAATGTAAATTATGCAGTTGAATACAATGATCTAAACCGCTTTCTTCTATATTTGTTTTTGCAATATCTAGCATAGGAGACGAACCATCAATTGCATCAATTTGACAGTATAACATTTCTGCTAGGTCTATTGTGTACTGGGCAGGCCCGCAACACAAATCTAAAACATTATTAAACGTTTTAGGACTAAAATAGTCGTCTAGTAATTTTAAAAATAATTTTCGTGTAGGAGTTTTATCTGCTTCTGCAAATGCTTTTACACTATAATCTTTAAGCATCAATTGGGGTTCTAAACGCCGCTGCATATATTTGCACCAATCATTATTCGTTGTTCAGTTGATTTATTAGGAAGCGTTTTATGATTTAACCATCCTGGAAATAATACAATATCACCTGTTTCTGCATTTATTTCATTTTCAAAAAGTGTATGATATGTTTCTTTATCAATGCTATAAGGTTGGTGTTTGAGTAACGTAGATAAAGGATTTTCAAATACAAGATTACTATTGTTTAATTGTTTTTTTATATAAAAACTACAAGTTGTAACCATAGGAGAGTGATTATGTAAATCTATATGGCTATCCGTGTTGTAAATGTTAAACCACATTTCTTTTATAATAGGAATATATTTTGAATTAAATCCGCAATTTTTCCAATATTCTTTACAACTATTTGTAATAAATTCTACTACATCAGAAAACCTTGGATCGTATTGTAAATCTCTTTTATGGACGTAAGAACATATACCATTGCCTCTCATTGATCCTTGATTGTTCTTTAATACTTGATCGAAATTCACTACTTCAAAGAGCACACTTTCTATATCTTTTATACTTTTATTGTATCTTGCTTTATATATTTTAGTTGCAAAGATGTCAATGTCGAATGTCTCGGATTGTAGGTTCATATAAATATTTATATGACGGAAATATCTCTCTATGCTAGGATTGGCAGTTTATGAGCCACGGTCTATTATTCAGTATTACAAGTTTACCAACAGTTAGGAGAATGTTAGGTCCTCATCGTGTTGCTTCTTTCTTGCGAGAACAAGAATGGGATATAGAAGTTTTAGATTTTGTAGAGCAATTTAGCATCGAAGAAATAAAAGAATACTGTGCTTTACGAATAACCTCGGCAACAAAATTTTGCGGATTTAGTGCATTTTTTGGCGTTTGGACAAAAACTTACGAGTCTATTACTACCTGGATTAAGGAAACATATCCTGATGTAAAGATAATTTGGGGTAGTCATTCTTATCCTTGGTTTGACTCTAATAGTATAGATTACTATGTTGTAGGTTACGGAGAAAATGCAATAGTAAAACTTTTATCAAATAGCGAAGTAAAATTTGATGAAAGATTTAAAGATAAAAAAGTTGTTTCTGCATTAGATGTTTACACATCATACCCAATGAAGTCTCTTAATGTTATATACCAAGATAGAGATTTTATAGAATCCTGGGAGTGGTTAAGTATAGAACTATCTCGTGGATGCAAATTTAAATGTAAATTTTGTAATTTTCCTATACTAGGAGTCAGAAGCGATTATAGTAGGGATGCCGAAGACTTTGGTGTGCAACTAAAGGATGCCTACGAAAGATTTGGTGTAACTAATTATTATGTTGCTGACGAAACTTTTAATGATAGTACAGACAAATTAGAAAAATTTGCAAGTGTTGCCGATACACTAAAATTTAAACCTAGAATGCACGGATTTATAAGAGCTGATTTATTAGTAGCGCAAAAGCAACAGTGGGAACCTTTAAATAGGTTAGGGTTTTATGGCCACTACTACGGGGTTGAAACATTTAATCAAAAATCTGGTAGTAGTATTGGCAAAGGAATGCATCCTGATAAATTAAAAAATGGCTTGCTAGAAGCACGGGAATGGTTTAAGTCGAATGACACTTATCGAGGAGTAATAAGTTTAATATGCGGATTGCCACATGAAAGCATAGACTCATTTAATGCAGGAGTAGATTGGTGCTACGATAATTGGAAGGGAGAAAATACAACTATATTTTCTTTAGATATTCCTACTGACGATAAGGATGTAAAATTGTCGTACATATCTCTTAACTATGAAAAATTAGGCTATAGAGAAGCAACAGTACCTTATCATAAAAATATAGAACAAAACTTTGGGTACGGTCGATCTTTACTAAATTGGGAAAACGATTATATGAATTTAGAAACTGCCGATGAAATTGTTAGTATAGCAAATAAAAGAATTTCATCAGTAAATGGTATAAATATGTGGCAGTTCGGAGATTACGGATTAGTTACAGATGATCTAAATAAGATATCAAAATTAAATAAAAGTTCTAACCCTAGTCCGAATAGAGAATTAGAATCATTTTACGAAAGATATAAACGGAATAAAATAAACTTATGAATAAATGTATAATTTTTAGCGTTCATCGTGCCGGAACACATCGTCCTTTAGGTCCTCATAGAATATGTACATTTCTAAGACAAGAAGGATGGGATGCAGAAGTTGTAGATTATTCTTACTATTTTACTTTAGACGAACTAAAAAGTTTAGTTGAAAATAGAATGGACGAAAACATAAAGTTTTTTGGTTTCGGAGCATGGTTCGGAACATGGCCCGATGAAATAGTAACATTTACAGTATGGCTTAAAGAAACTTACCCGCACATTCCTTTAGTATATGGTAGTATGTCTTCTCCTCACACAAGAGAATCACCTATAGATTATTATAGTGTAGGATACGGCGAAGAGTCTATATTAGAAATTGTAAAGGACATTTTAGGAAAACCATGTAATTTAAAATTTTCTCCTAGATGGAAAGGCAAAGAAGTTATTGACGCTAATGAAGACTATCCTGCATGGCCTAGGAAGACGTATGCAGCATACTACGAAGATAGAGACTTTTTAGAGGAATGGGAATGGCTTACTATAGAGTTGTCAAGAGGTTGTAAATTTAAATGTCAATTCTGTAATTTTCCCATTCTAGGTATTAAAGAAGATCATAGTATAAGTGCAGAAAATTTTAGAAAACAAATTGAAGATGCTTATAATAGATTTGGCATTACGAATTATTACATTGCTGACGAAACAATAAATCAAGATAAAGAAATGATGAGAAAGTTTGCAAATGTTGCAAACACTTGGGATTTTAAATTACAAGCACATGGATTTATGCGAGCTGATTTAATGATTGCACAACCCGATACTTGGCAAATGATGGTTGATACTGGAATTACCGGTCATCATTATGGCATAGAAACTTTTAATCGAAAGTCAGGTGCTACTATAGGTAAAGGAATGAAAACTGAAAAATTACAAGAAGGCTTAATAAAAATTAAAGATTATTTTAGGGCTAATAGTATTTATAGAGGTCATATTAGTATGATTGTTGGACTACCGTATGAATCTAAAGAAACTTTTTGGAAAGGTGTAGACTGGTTAAAAGAGAATTGGGCAGGTGAATTCTCTGCATTTAACAGACTAGAAATTCCTTTACCTACTGGTGATGCAAAGCCGAGTTTATTTACACGAAGTTGGAAGGATATGGGTTACCGAGATAGAAAGACAAAGTTACAAAGCGGAACTGAACAAAAGAAGTTACTGACTATGGGCGGTGGTATGTTTACTGAAGACTTGTTAGACTGGGAAAATGATTATATGGATATAGAATGGGCTATATGGGCAATGGGGGAAGCATACCGTGTTTTAAAACCCACAAACGGTGTAGGTTCTTGGCACTTTAGCGATTATAGTTTACTTTTGAAAAATGATAATAGGGCTATATCTAAAATAATAAAATCAGATTTACACCATAACCAAAACGGTGTTGTTGATGCATTTTACGAAAGATATAAAAAGAAAAAAATAGCCTGGGGAACATAATGGACCATGCATTAATATTCGGTGTACACGATATGATGCCCCATCGATTCCTAGGACCGCATCGTATTGCACATTACCTTAGGAATAATGGATGGGATATAGAAGTTGTAGACTTTGCTAGTTTTTGGACTTTAGAACAACTAAAAAATTTTATTAAATCACGAATACATAAAAAAACAAAGTTTATAGGATTTGGGTGTTGGTTTGGTAACTGGCCAGAGAATATAGATATGTTATCACATTGGATCAAAGATTATTATCCAGAAATAAAAATTATTTACGGCAGTCATACATATCCTAAATTTAATAACGAATCAATAGATTATTATACTGTAGGTTATGCAGAAAAAGCAATAATACAATTAGCTAATTATTTTCAAAACAACGGAACTATCAAGTTTGACACAAGATGGGAAAATAAAAAAATTATTCTTGCTAATGACACTTACCCTGCATTTCCGATGAACGAACTAGGTGTTATATACGAACATAGAGATCTTATAGAACCTTGGGAGTGGCTTACCATAGAATTTACAAGAGGTTGTAAATTTTCCTGCAAATTTTGCAATTATCCTATATTAGGCGTAAAAGACGATCACTCAACTGCTGCTTCTGACTTTGAGTACACTGTTAGAGATGCTTATGATAAATTTGGTGTGACAAATTATTATACAGCAGACGAAACATTAAATCAAGATAAATCTATGATAGAAAAATATGCAAATGTAGCTGATACATTAAATTTTAAATTAAGAATGCACGGATTTATGAGAGCAGATTTATTAATTGCTAATAAAGATACATGGGATCCATTGTCTCGGTTAGGTGTATTTGGGCATATGTATGGTATAGAAACGTTTAATAAAAAAACTGGCTCTAGTGTAGGGAAAGGAATGGATCCATTAAAAGTAAAAGAAGGCTTACTCGAAATACGAGAATGGTTTGATGCAATAGAACCATATCGAGGCAATATTAATATGGTGTGTGGATTACCGTTTGAAACTAAAGAAACTTGGGAAAGTGGCATTGAATGGCTTATGAAAAATTGGACATCTAAAGGAGACATAAGTGCTACTTATGCATTAGAAATACCGTTAAGTAGTATGGATTCAAAATTAAGTTTTATAAGTAATAATTGGAAAGCATTAGGATACAGAAGAAGAAAAACACCTTCTGAATCTTTACATGCTGTGAGTTCTCTAAAATATGCTGACGAATTATTAGATTGGGAAAATGATTACATGGATCTTGACTGGGCAGTAAAAAGTTGTAATACAATATATAAACAGTATAAAGTTGATATGGGCGTTAGTGTTTGGCACTGGGGAGATCATGGATTAATGAATTTAAGTTTTAAAGATCTTCAAAAAAAACAAAAACATTATAATCAATGGCCTAACAAAGAACTGGAAGATTTTTTACAACGCTATATTAAAAAGAAAATAGAATTATGAGTATATATACAAACTGGGATCCTTTAGAATTATGTATTGTTGGAAATTGTCTAACTGAAGTGCCAGACACTTGGAGTATCGATCCTAAGGCAAAACCATTATTAGAAAAAATATTAAAAGAAACAAAAGAAGACTTAGACAATTTAGCAGCACTAATTTCATCATTTAACACAAAAGTTTTGAGACCAACACCTAAAATATTTCCACAAAAGTCTAATTTACATAATTTTAGTATTTTAAACGCAACTAATCCTATTGTCCCGAGAGATCAATATTTTGTATACGATAAAACTATATATCAAACATACACTAGTTTACCAGATAGGTACTTTGACGGATTTAATTACTATAGCCTATTTAAAGATTTGTTTAAGCAAGGGCATAATTGGTTAAGTCTTCCGCCGCCGATTTTAAACAATCTAAATAATAACGAAAAATGGTATCTAGACGGGCAGGACATTTACCATAATCGTTTAAACTACACATTATTATGGCATACTGCTACAATGTTTAAAGCAGGCAAAGATATTATTGTAAATAATCAAGGTCCGGGCACTCAGTTAGGGTTAGAATGGATAAAACGTAACGTTGATGCTGAATTTATACACAATGAAGATACATATGTCGATAGTTGGGGTCATATAGATCACGGATTTTACATGCCTAACGATAACACTGTAATATGTATGGACGAACATTGGGTTCCGCAATGCCTACGTAATAAAGAATTAATATTACTAGATGGATTATTTGAAAGATTCGATTATAAAAATTTTATAGAAGAAACTAACAATAAAGTAGATCCGTTTTCTTATAATTGGTTAGAAGATTGGTTTGATCAATGGACAGGATATTGTCAAGAAGTAGCGTTTGAAGCAAATGTTTTAGTAGTAGATCCAAATAATATTATATTTGCAACCGAACAGCCAGAAGTGTTTGCTAAATTAGGAGAATATAATATTAACTGTCACGTAAGTAAACTACGTCACGGAATGTTTTGGGCAGGAGGAATACATTGTATGACATTAGATATTAAACGTAGTGGTCTAAAGCGTTGCGTAATCTAGTATCTAATTGATTAAAATATTCATTGTCTGCGGTCAATGGAATTACAACACGTAAACCTTTCCATTCGTAGTTTTGTATACCTACATTTAAACCGTTTTCAAAGAATTTTTTTTGTGCTAACGGTATGTTATCTACAGGAAAAAATTTTAAGTTATAATATAAACCGTACGAAGTATAACTTTCAACAATACCGTCTTCTACTAGTTGACTAAACATAAGATTGCTTTTTGGTTTTAAATACTTATAGTTTTCAAATATACTTTCTTTTTCGATAATTTCTAAATATTTTAATGTGCTATATATACCAGTTAAACTAAAACTATATGTGAAGCCATGACTCCAAAATTCATCTTTTACTGTATTAAAAACTTCTTTAGTCATTAAACACGAACTAAGAGGAAAGTAACCACCACTCAAACTTTTCCCCATTACAAATATATCAGGGTCTACATTAAATCCTTTTAGTTTTCCTAATTTTCCAGCACACATAGCAATATCATCAATAATTAACAAAATATCTTTTGACTTACATAACAATTTAAGAGATTTCCAAAAGTTGTCACTGTATGGTGTTACACCTCCAAGCCAACTACAACTTTCCATAACAACACAACTTATGTCATCTGCATCTAATGCATTTTGTAAATTATTAAATAAAATGTTTTCATTATCATCTCTATATACACTTTTACAAAATTGATTGCGTCCTAGTGTGCGAGTCATAAAACTACCGCCACTTATACTAGAACTAAGATAAGTGCTACCATGATAACTTTCTGTTACTCCGATAATCTTATTTTTTTGCATATTACCGTTACATTGATGATATAATGCTGCTAATTTTACAGCACCCTCAACTGCATCACTACCTGATAAACTATAAAAACTGTAATATCCATCTGTCATATCGTATAACTTTTGTGAAAGTTCTAACACTGCATCAGTTGTACTTAGGTATTCCCCACTTACAAATGGTATTTCTTTTGAACGGTTGGATACATAATCAATAATGTCAGTTCTATCAAATCCTAACATAAAACTACCACAACTACCAAGACTTGTGTCTAAGAAGTCCTTTCCGTCTTTAATATAACCAAACTTTGTATATCTCGAAACAATATTATAGTCAGAATTATTGTTATTTTCTGTAAAGGGAAAAAATATTTTTGGGGTCATATATAATATCTCCAACGTATTTAACACTAAATACTGTTGATGAAAAAAAATGTTTATCTATTTCAACCAGAAATATCTTCAGGCACACGACCCGAACATTACTTACCGTATAGTGTAGGATGTATTTGGGCGTATTGTAATCAATTTGAAGATATACAGAATAATTACGAGTTAAAAGATGTAATATGGAAACGTGAGCGACAAAAAGACGTACTGGATAGAATAGAAGATCCGGTAGTATGTGCTTTTAGTTGTTATGTATGGAATGAAAATTGGAATCTTACTTGTGCTAAAAGAATTAAAGAACGCTGGCCCGAATGTATCATTGTATTTGGTGGTCCAAGTGTAAACGAAAATTGGACAAAACACGAATTTATCGATGTAGCAATGTTCGGTGAGGGCGAAGAAAAATGGGCAGAGTTGTTACATAAAATTTTAAACAACGAAGCTCTAGATAGATATTGGAATAATCCGAGACAAAAAGAAATTGAAGATTATCCTAGTCCGTATGTTACTGGATTTTTTGATAAAATAATTGCTGACAATCCTGGCGTGTTTTGGTTTATGATGTTAGAAACAAATAGAGGATGTCCTTATCATTGTACGTTCTGCGGATGGGGTGCATCTTATTTAAATAAATTAAAAACTTTTGCCTTTGAAAGAGTACAAGCAGATATAGAATGGGCAATAACTCATAATATACATTGGATCTTTCCTATTGATGCAAATAGCGGTATATTACGAGAACGTGATGTAGAGATAGCACATCTAATACGTAAAGCAATATTAGATCCAAGAAGTAACATTCGACGTGTAACATTTAACCATGCAAAAAATCTTAATCCAGCGTGTTTTGAAATGGAAAAAATAATTCAAGAATGGACTTATGGTTTAGAAGTTGCTATACAAAGTTTAAACGTTGACACACTAAAGGCTGTTAAAAGATTTAATATGGGTCTAAATAATATCGAAAAAACCTATGCTGAATGTAATAAACACGGAATACGTCATTATACCGAACTAGTTCTAGGATTACCCTATGAAACTAAAGATACATATATTAATGGTCTTATGAAACTTTTAGAGTTAGGACAACATAACAGTGTAAAAACATATCTAGCAACTGTTATACCTAATAGCGAAATGGATGACCCTGCATATCAAGAAAAATACGGAATAAAGCTTATACATCCTAAAGACCTATATAGACGTCCTGAAGAAAGGATTTGGGACGAAGAAGACGGTAGTGAAGAAGTAATTGCAATGGTTAGTGCTACTAATACAGCATCTTCACAAGATCTTGCAGATTGTTTAAGTTTTAGTTGGGTTTTAACTCAATTTCATTATGCAGGATATAGTCAAATAGTTGCACAATATCTTAACAATATTGCAGGTGTTTCTTATAGAGAATTTTACGATTTTATGTACGAAGAAATAAAATCAGACGAATGGATCGGAGGTTTACAAAAAGATGTGGAAGAAATAATGCTTGCATATCTAGTAAACGGAGAAATTCCTCCAGAGAGTAAGTGGGGAAATATTGTAGCCCTTACGTTACCAGAAAGTTATGGTACTCAAGAGTTCTTTGCTCATAAAGATTATGTGATTAATTTAGTAATTAAGATTGCAAATAAATTAATTCAGTTACCTAAGTGTATAGAAGATTTACAATATGCATTTATGAAAGACGAAAATAAAGAGTATCCGTACTTTGTAAATAGTACCGTTGATATTGATAGATGGACTGAATATGATTGCGTATACGAAGTTAGAGATAGATCAAAAGTAAGCCATCAAACAGATCAAATGTATAAAAAGTTTTTACATAAGACCGATCTATATAATACCACCAATCCCTATAAGCACATAAGTACAAGTGAGATTACTAAAGAACAAGAAAAATCATTACAGCCAGTAAGTTTAGTAGACAGTAAGGTAGAGGAAGGTAGTTTTCATTGACACAATTTACAGAACAAGCCATTGATCAAATCTTTAAGTACATTGGTAACAGAAAAATATTAGATCCTACAGTTTCACTTTGTCATCATTGCCATAGTCATATTCCTGCCTATAGGATGGAAGAAGACGGAATGATTTATCTAGTTAAATATTGTAATGAACATGGGGTTCAAAAATATATAATAGAAACTAGTGCAGAATTTTATTATGGTTTGATGAAATCTATGGAAGATCCTAGGTTTAATATGTCTGGAGGTTTATTAATAGAAACAACAGACAGATGTAATTTAGATTGTCCCCATTGCTATCATTTGCCTGATAACGATTCAGCAGATGTAAATAGACAAATATTAATAGATACAATTAAAACATTTCCCATAGATAAACCAGGAGACGGTATACATAGAATTATATTAGCAGGAGCTGAACCTACTTTACGTCCAGACTTTCCACAACTGTGTGCAGAAGTAAGCGAAATACACGAAACTCTGCATCCGGCTGTAATGACCAATGGCATTCGATTTAATAATACAAGATGGCTTAAAGAATCAAAAGCAGCAGGATTAGTTTCTGTAAACGTAGGATTAAATCATCCTTCATACCATAATCATAAAGTAATTAGAAATAAACAAGAAACTGCAATTAACAATATCTTTGAACAAGATTTAGATATGGGGTACATTAGTTATACAATGATAGAAATGAACGAATTACCTGATATCCTACAAGAAATTATTAATTCACCGTGGCATCCCCAAACTTTCAGAGTGCGCTTAGGAAGCGAAATAGGCAGAAATGCAACACAGAATGTTTATAGACTAAGCACCTTATATTATGCTGCTAAGGAATGGTGCGAAAAAAACAATAAAAGCTTTATTGATATAAACCCTGCAGATAACAATATCTACCATATGATGGTAGACATTGAAGGAAAAATAGTAAGACTAATACAATGGTGTGACGAAACTAATATAGATATGGAAGAATTACGCACAGGGCCTTGGAATTATTTTGTTCCACATGATGGTATAACAAATTTCCTACATCAAATAATACGTAGAGATACTGCAACTAACAAAGGTTTAGAACTTCCAGATAAAGTTCCTGCTAGATATAATTATAAACCTAACATCGAATACGATAAGTCAAAACCTGATTTACTAAAATTGTATTAACCATAATATAAATATTTTATGATGGAAAAAATAGTCATTTCAGGTTGCAGCGTAACTGCTGGTATAGAACTTTGGGAAGAAAAAAATATTCCAGAATATTCTAAATTATCAACACCTGAAAATCAAAAAGTAAATTTTTCACACAAAAAAGGTAGTGTTGTATTTGACAAATTAAATGCATTTAATACTAAAAATATTAAACAGAATGTACCTCGAGAAGAAATTGTTGCGTATAACAAAAAATTTGCATATCCGTCATTGTTAAGTAAAAACTTACAAGTACCAGTCGATAATATTGCTGAGCAAGGAATTTCTAACAAAGAAATTGCTCTTCGAACATTAAAATATTTTCCTAAAGATTATTACACAAATACTATAGCAATTATACAAATAACAACCCATAATCGAATGTTGTTGACTTATTCTCAAACTGAAGCTGGAAGTGTTGTTTTACAACCTACTCAACCTATTCATTTTTTATCTAGAACGCAAAATAATATTTTGCAAGAATACTTTTTTGAGTTTTTTAGCGAATCTCTAACTATGCAAGAAGACTATATGTCTATACTTTACACAATACATAAATTAAATTTAAAAAATATAATTTGTTATGTATTGCCGATTTCATCGTCTAAACTAAATCAACCACATGGCGAATATCATTATAAAGTTAACGACAATATTACAATAACACATACAGATAATTCTTTTGATTTAAGTTCAGTAGAAAATATGTTACTTAATGATATGAATCATTTTAAATTATCAGAGCAGTCTTTAGAAGAAATTAGTAATTATTGCTATTTGCCTCATTACCATTTTTCACATAATGCTCATAAGTTAATAAGCGAACACATATCTGAAAGAATAAAATGTTTGCATTTTTAAAATCAATATATTTAAGAATTAAATATAGAAAAAAAATTAAATCTCTTAAGAAAAGAACAAGATATATTTATAAATAGACTTGTTAAATTTAAAGGAAAAGAATTGTTTAACAATATTGCATACTTGCCAATCGACATAGAAGTTGATTTACCTAACGAATCTGAAATATTAGAACATTTTCATGCAATAGGAGCTATTTCAGATCACATGCCGTGTGCTAGTGGATTATGGAAAACTTATCCTATATTTGGAAGAATGCTAAGAGACGAATGGAATGACGTCGATATATATCAATACCATAAAAAACATTCAAGTGTATTAATGGATAGCATTGGACAATACTACGATAGTTTTGATACTAAATTTCCGCAAATTGCTTCCGTTATAGATCAATTACCGTATAAACAACTAAGTTTAGTAATGGCATTAGAACAAACAAGTGATGTACCGATTCATAAAGATAGAGAAGATTTTGAAATAGTCGACGATGATACAAAATTATTAGACCCAAAGCGTTATAATATACTACTTACAAAACACGAATACAAAAGTTTTTTTCTTTCTGAAAATGATAACGGTGATAAAATTTATCCTAAAATAGATAAAGGTAATCCTGTGTTTTGTTTATCACACGACAAATACTATCACGGTGCTACAATGGCTGGGCCAGGAAAGGTCATGGTAGCAATCGGTGGAATAATTGATGTGGAAAAACATAATGCGCTATTAGAACAAAGTTTTAACAAATTTAAAGATCAATCTATTACTTTTTGACCAATAAGCATAAATCTTTTATACTTTTCAGTTTGCAACTCTGCTTTCCATGTAACATAAATCTTACTCATTTCTACGAAGTCTTCTAAGTCAGTAGCACATCTTATATGCTCATCTAAATCAAAATAGTCGTTACTCTGTAATACTATCATAGCCTGTTCTGGTATGTTACTTAACCAAGTTTCATACTGCTGTTGATTAATATGTTCACAACTTGTGTTGATTACTAAATGTGCATCGTACTTGTAGTTGCACATGTCAGCGGTTACTGCTTTGAATTTGCCTTCCATTTCATAACGCTTGTTTACAGTGTTTGCAATTTCTTCGCAAGTAGGATCTATATCAACGCTAATAATACTTTTAATATCCGGACGAGCATTAAAAAGAATACTTGCCAACACTCCGTTCCACCCTCCGAATATTACTATATCTTTTAAACCTATGTACCAATTGTTTAAATGATCACTAAGCCAAACTTTACTTCGAACTTGTCCTTTCCAAAAACTTTCGAGTGTGCGATATCTATCTTCGCTATTACGGATTGCATCCATCCAAAACAATACATCTTCTATTTCAACTTTCATATTTTTACCTTAGGAATCTTTGAGTCAGCACTGCTTACACAAGTATCAGTAACACATTTAGATGGTGCCTTAAACAGCGTAAAACCGTCTTGTAGTGTGCCTAACGGTTCTTCACTACAACTATAACTCCGCTTTACTTCATTACCTCTTATAACGCATCCTTGATATCCTGCATTACAAGTCCATCCTTTAAACTTATTAAAACCAAAGGCATTGAATCGCTCGGCTTGATCAACATTATATATGTTACCTGCATCATCTTGTAATTCTACTTGGTATAAAGGAATTATTTTTTTATATCTATCTGGGATTCTTTGGGGGAATCCTGTTTGCATCTGTCTAAGTTGGCTTGGTGTATATCCATGTACCACGAAGGAGGCAGTGGGGTCGGATTGTGGTTTGAGAGTGACATTAATACCTCGGGCGGCAAATCGTTCACAGCGTTCGTAAAGTTCCTCAAACCTTTCTGGCACCATGACTTGATTGATTGTAACAAATACTTCATTATCAGCTAATAAGAGACACTTATCTCCAAACTCCTGTTCATTAGCAAACTCAGCGTGGTAACTCGCTGTGATGCTTTTTCTTTGCAGTGTGTCTGTGTTAAGTATCCACTTGTTCCACCATTTCACACCTGGTGATAGATTTGTGGTCATATGAATACTTTGGTATTCGGGTGCTGTATCCCTACAGTAATGATCTATGATCTCCCCAAAGTATTTATACGCTGTAGGCTCGCCTCCGCTGAACGAAAAATGAAAATCTGTAAAACCGTTATCTCTTGCCTGTGCCTTGATACTATCTAGTGTGTGTAAGTACAATTCTAGATCTTGGTGGTCAGGGGTACTAGATCTAGCGTATGGCCAGCAATAACTGCATGAATAATTACAAAATCTAGCCAGTATCCAAGAAACTGTGAAAAGATGGCTCTTTAGGAGTGTCTTCTGTCCAAATTGGGTAATTTTATCCCAGGGTATTGTTTGAAAATTGTTCATACAACCAATCAAAATCATTTATTCTACGCAAATCTTGCGGTGATTGTGCGTGTTTTTCTCCGTATTCTCTGCCTTCTTGGGCGCCGCGTTTTGCTTCATTTCTATAAAGTGCATCTGAAATAGGATTTAGCCACGCCGCCAATCGGTCTTCAGTTTCAATATTAAGTTGTCCTTGTATAGACTTACTTGATAATTTTGCACATTCTCTAAATGCACTTTTCCAAGTGTTAAACGGATCTGTATTAAATGCAGTAATGTTACTTATTTCGTTCATTACTCGAAAATTGTCGCTAATACTTGTAGTCATGTCAGGCTTACTTGTATCCATGTTTATTGTCATACGTCTAGGAAAAAGTTTTACACCGCCGTAGCCGTACTCTAAACCATTTATAGGATTCTTACTGCGCCAAACGTGTACATGATCTAACTGATGATCTGGAACTTCATAATCAAAATTAAAGGAATCTAAAACCTGTGCATCACCGTCAACAATCCAAAACATTTTAGTAAAACATTTCTTTGCAGCAGCAATGTGTGCCTGATGTATTCCTTTTACTCCGTCAACAGGCTTAGTCATAGGAAATCGTTCTTTTAGTGCAGCATAATTTTCAGCAGCATTAGGTTCTTTATAACTTATAAAAACAATGTCATACATCAAATATCCAGTCAGCTTTGTCGTCTACCCACACATCATAATGAGGTTTTTGCATCCACAAATTATGATACTTAACTCCCCAAGAAAACAACTGTTCTTTAGTTAATGCTGTCCAGTCTATACCTGAATTAGCTCCTCGGGCTGTCCAATAAACTATTGTATGTCCGTCCATATATAATTCGTTAATCTTAGTTATATGTTCGTAGTTAGGTTTTGAGTTATAGTAATCACTGTCTTTAGTGTAGCATATTGTTCCGTCAATGTCAACTACATATTTCATTTTTGACTATCTCCTTTGGCAACTCTGTAATTATCTTCAACACTGTCTGGTGTACTAACCTCTACTAGTGTACCTGCTTCTAAACAAATTATTTGATGCGGTAGCAATGGAGGATTATGCCACGAATCTCCTACACGTAATTCATGTACCTCTATATCAGCTGTTCTAGTATCAATCGTACGGACTTCAAAATGTCCTGATAGTACATGCCAAGTTTCGTCCTTTTCTCGATGAAAATGCATACTAAACTTTGCACCTGTGTTAAAATTTAATAACTTACCGCAGTATAAGTCGTTAGTAGCAAATATTAATTCACTACCCCAACCCTTTTCTACATGTCCTTTTAGTCTTTGCATATTTCTTCCAATCTCGGAGCATATACGCCTCTATGTTGTACAGAAATTTGGCTAGACTTTATTGCAAATTCTATTGCCTTTTCTTTATTATCAGTTAACATATAATATGTAACAAAGGCTGCAAAAAAACTATCTCCTGCACCGGTTACATCGGCTATTTCTATTGGTTCTACATGATGAGTAGATGTTGTTTTACCATTTTCTATAACAAGCACATCTTTGTCAGCTCGGGTTACAACTAAACTTTCTGCTTCTGATATAGCATCATTATACTCATGTTCGTTTATTTTTACTATACAATTTCTAAATCTTGCAAGATCAGGTTTCTTAGTATCAATAAATATCGGAACAGTTGCATTATTAGTTATTTCTTCTATTAAATCATAAGGAACTAACCCTTTGTCATAATCTGGTATTACTATACAGTCATATACGCCAGCATACGACAACTTTACTTCTTGACTCTTAACCTTTTCATCAACTCTGTAAACTTGCCTATAGGATCCTTTTTCAATATACCTATGTTTGTTTTCTACAACATAAGTTTGCAAATTAATATTCTTTACGCCCAATGCTTTAAAGTTTTCTGCAACATTGTAACTCATGCCGTATGCACTTTCAGTATACATAAGATCAAAAATAGGCACAGGTGCTTCTTGGCTTATACGAGTTACTTTGCCGTAATGATTTAGATCACAACAACCGTCACCTATTATTAATACGTTCAATGACCTTTGTTGAAGAATATCTTGCATCTCTTTCAAAGAAAAACAGTTCTTTTGCATATTCGCTTCCTATAACTCTTTTATTTACATAGTCTGATCCAACTATCATTAAATCTGGACCATATTCTTTTACAGTACTTATGAGCTCGTCGTCTGTTCCAAACAAACTAACTTCGTCAATGAATTTAATGCATTCTAGCATACGCCTGCGTATGTCTTGGTTATTAACAGGTCTGTCGAAACCTTTGTTTACTTTTATCCTCTCGTCAGTATCTATTGCTACTTTTAAATAGTCGCCTTGGGATTTTGCATATTCAAATAATGCCATGTGTCCCGGATGCAGTATATCAAAAGTTCCGTTTACAAAAATTTTCATACAGAATATAATTGCGGATATTCTAACATTAGATGCATGCCGCCCTTCTCGTATGCGTTTTTATATACATCAAATATCTGTTCGCTAGATGTAAATTCATAAAATGTTGTGTTTGGACATAACGACTTAAATTGTTCAAAATAATTACCCTTATGTTGATGTCCGGGATCTAATGGCTCATCGGCGCCTTTGCCTACTCTAATAATAACCGTAGCTGTGCTTCCTGTCATCAGTTCATACTTATCTATATGGTTAACAAGTTGATTTGTTGCACTTATTAAGAAGTCCCATCTAGGATAAATGGTAACTACTTTCATTCCGGTCATTGCCATACCTAGACTTATCCCCATTTGAACTTCTTCCATTACTGGAGTTTCTATCATTTTATCTTTGTTGACATTATCGAGTGTAGCACTCATTGGATTACCAGGAAAAACAATTTGTTGTCCGATAAACTTTGTATCATTTTTATCACCTAAAAAGGTCATTGCCTTTGTTAGTTCTTCTTTATAACTCATTTTGATAAATTCCTTGTTTTATGTTAACATGTAGTAACGGCGAAAACGACGGTAAATTAGTAAACGGCTGTAACAAATTTCTATCTTCTATAGTTTTAATAACGTTTTCAGCCATTACATGATGGCACAACATTGATGGATGGTCATCTAAGGGCGGTTGATTAAAATAGTCATAATCGGATCTTATTGTTAATTCTTGATTACCAGGTTGATGTTCGTCCATCATGTCTGCCATGCTTTGGTATTCTATTCCTTTATAAGTCAATGTCATTAACCGTTCATTCATCCAAGGATTATTTCTAATCCATTCTAAATTTTCATTTGGCCATGATAGTAACAGTGTAGGTATACCCTTATCTTCACAAGTGCGTAAAAAATGTTCTATAGGTCTTAGACTATAATCAATATACCATTTTACATAATCATCAGGTGTTTTGATATCATGTATCTTCATAAAACGTTTTAATTTAGGAATATCATTGTACAATTCATTAAAAGCAATACCCGGTCCTTCAAAAGCAATACAATCTCTATGAGGTTGAGTAAGTTGCATTACTACTAAACCAATATCTTCTAAAGGAATATCTGTCCTTCCGTGTCCATCCACAAAATTAGTATCACTAAAAAAACAGGTATTCCACCACTTTAAAATACTCTGATGACTGCCGCCGTTAACTCTATCTACTATTTCTGATGTATTAAAGTAATTTGCAACCAGTCTTGGAAATCTCATTCTTGCAGCGTGTTCAATTTGTGTGTGATTTACTAGTCGGTGATCGTAGGTGTTCCACGGTTGTTCAACTATGCTAGGAAGTCCTGTATAATAATACAGACCTTGTCCCCAAGTAAAACTACATCCTGCAAATAAAATAGATTTATTTACTTTTTCTGTTTTTCGTTTTATCACTTTGTCCTCCTTTCGGCCAACTTATTTCCCAGTCTTTAAAATCTGCTGCTAAACAGTCTACTTTATAATCTTTTCTTCCACCAATTAGTTCTTGTATAATATTCTTACTTGTATTTCTAATTCCGTTCAGACCATGAGTAAGTTCAAGATTTCCTTCTTTTTCGCCTCTACGAAACTTTGATTCATTTTGCCAGATATGCAAATTCATTTGTGCGCAAACTATTATAGCTCTAATAGTTTTTGCATCAACTACTGAATTATTTTCATCTAGTATAAGTTGTATGTCGTGTACAATATCATCAATCTCTTGTGCGTACTCGTCTTTGTATTCTGGTATAAAGACTTCTTTTAATTGTACAATAGAAAGTCTATCAATTAATTCACTTAGTGTTTGTAAATATCTTCTTTCTGATTTGTATGTCATAGGTTCGTAAAACTCCTGTTGTTGTGCGTAACTACAATACTATATGCTTCAATAAGTTGTTTTATACCATAATCTAAATCATACAAAGGTTTCCAACCTAGTGATTCTATTTTATCATTACTTACAATATAGTTTCGTTTATCAAAGTCTTGTTTAAATTCGTCCTGCTTAATAACTAAACCAGGTATGTGTTCTTTTATTTTTTCTGCAAGTTCCATTTTACTTAGATTAGCAGTAGACAATCCTACATTAAATGCTTCGCCTGAACATTTTTCATAGTTTTCTATTACAAACTCAAATGCTCTTGCAATGTCTTGTACATGTATATAGTTGCGTTTAAAATGCGCTTCAAACAAAACGAGATATCCATCCGTAAAAGATTTATAAACAAAATCATTTACTAACAGGTCTTGGCGCATTCTAGGACTAATTCCAAAAACAGTAGCAAGTCTTAGTGCAACACCGCCGCTAGCAATAACTGTATCTTCTGCGTCACACTTTGTTTTAGCATACAAACTAAGAGGTTTGAATGGACTTTCTTCTGTGATAATTTCTTCACTAGAACCATACTGGCTGTTTGTGTTAGGCATAATCAATTTCTGTTTTGCTGTTAACACTTGTGCAATGTGCTTTATCTGTTCGTAGTTAACTTCTACTGTAAGTTGAGGATTATCTTTACATGCTGGCATTCCTACAATAGCAGCTAAGGGAATTATTACATCGTGATCTTTAACTAATTCTTGCAATAGTTCTTTGTTGCGTACATCGCCTTTTACAAAACAAAAGTTGTCGTTTTTAAATAGATGCAAAAGAGACAATTGCTTGTACATAAGATTGTCTAATACTGTAACAGCATATCCTTTAGATAACAAATATTCTGCTGCTGTAGAACCTAAGTATCCGGCTCCGCCTGTGATTAATATTTTCATATATTTTATCCCTTTAAAGCATTTATAAACTTTGATGTTAATACCATATCGTCATCTTGTGTAATCATACGAATTAATTTTTCATAATTTTTTTCTATTTTTTCACCATAATTGTCTAGTAAATATTTTTGAACATTATGATTAGTTTTATATTTTTCTTTTAGATCGATTAGATATTTGCAAGTGCTATATATAGAATTTTGTGCGTCATCTTGTGTAATCTCATTTAAATTTTCAGGAAGAAATTTAAAATTTAGTAACCAAAATCCATTGTCAATAAGCCATTTATATTGATCTTGAGTCGTATATAGCATAAAAAATATTTTTGCTTTACCATATAACAAACATTTTAATGTTTTTTCCGATATATGTTGTCTGTGAAATCTACTGTCTGTATCGACACCATCAGCCCAATTGTGACCTACATCGTTACCTATTGTTTCCCATAACATATTAACAACACTAGTTTGGTAATCTGTATAAGATGATATGTGATTATGTTCCCAAACTCCGAATATTTCATAACTATTAATAACATCAGAAATATTACTACTATGCGATTTGTAAATTTTAAGATCTTCTTTTAATATTTCTTTCATATTATCATAGATCATATGTCTAGTCTGAGACAATTTTCCGTTTATATGGAAAGGTCTGTGATAACATCCAACAAGATTATTTTTTATGTCAGATGGATAAAAATTTAAAAATTCATGACCAAAATAATAATAAAAATAAAATAAAGTTAATCTATAATCATTTATAGCATTTTTATGATCAAAAGAATATTTTGCGCCAGAAAGATATATATTACCGTTATCTAAAAATCTTTTTATATCATTATCTGAAAAGCTAGGACCTATCTTTTCGCCAGGAGTTGATAAAACTATTTTACTTTTATTTTCTTGATTAATAAGATCAATGCTGTTAGAACATTCTAAGTATTTTTTTTTAGGCCAAGATTTGCCAAAATAGAACAAATCATTGTTAAGTTTAACACTAAAGCTACCTCGCTCTCCTACATTAACCTTGCCATTTTTTAAAAAATACATAATGTACCCTATTTCATTCCAACGGCTATACTTAAAATAATACTTGGACATCAATCACCTAATAATTTTCTTTTTAAAGTTTTCTTTCTTGTATTACGCAATTGCTCTACTGCATGAAATCCAAATCTTTTTTCTAATAGTCTCTCATATTCTGGTAAGCTATTGTATCTATCCCATGCATAATCTCTAAATCTTAAAACTTCTGCTGCTGACAAATAATCTGTTGGCAAGTTTTGTGTTTCATATGCGTGTTGCGAGTAACCTATATACTGGTCAGGAAGTTTTACTCCATTTGCTTTTGACTGTCTATATAACGGCGATCCTGGATAAGCCATAGCACAGTAAAAACTAGCCATTTCAGTTAAGTTTTCTTTAGCAAACTGTAAGGTATTTTCCATACTTTTCTGCGTGTCTCCTGGTAATCCAAATATGTAATTTCCTGCTACTGCAATACCATGCGATTGAATATTTGCAATCAATGTAGTAATGTTTACATCTTCAAACCCTTCTTTGTATATAATTTTTCTAGCTTCTATATCAGGATTCTCAATTCCTAATGCGAGCCATTTAACACCTGCACGTCTTAGTATTTCTAAATGCTCTGGTTTACAAGTGTCTACTCTAGCATATGCCCATATGTTAAAGTCATAGCCTCGTTCAATGATTAACTCACATATTCTTACAAAATGTCTAGGATTAAGAACAAACAGTTCATCTGCAAATTTAATATTTTTAACACCTTTATCTGCTAGTATACCAAGTTGATTAACTGTAAATTCCGGAGACCAAAATCTAAAGCCATTCATATGAGATGCGTCGAGTTGATCATTGCTAGATCTATTAATAATATTAATCATACAAAAGGAACACTTATACGGACATCCTAAACTAGTATATATAGATGCAAAAGGTTCTTTTATTGAATTATTAGTCCAACTATGCCAGCCAGCTGTTCTATACCCACTGTTAGGATCTATTTTATTCCAATTTATTCCAGGCAAGATAATATCAAGGTTGCTTCTAGAAACAGGAATAGATGCTTCATTTAAATGTACACCTTCTGCATCCCTATATGCTATACCTTTGATGTAGGACAAGGACTTTGTTAAGTCCGAAGCTTGACTTAAATCGTGTAATGCTTGTACACCTTCATTTGTAAATGCAATGTCAATAAAAGAATGTAACTCAAGTGTTTCGACAGGCAATGCACTTACATGCCCGCCTACGAATCCTATTTTAATATTAGCATCTAATTGTTTTACAAGTTCTGCAACTTCTATTGCTCCGGTCATATTTTGCGAAGAAGCGCTCGGTTGTGCTCCATAGACAATAAAAACTGCCATTTCACATCTAGAGTCTTGTATCCTTGCCGCTGACTGTTCTGCAGTCAATCCTAAGACTTCGCAATCTAATATTTCTGTTCCTATACCTGCTGTTGATAGACTATTTTCTAAGAGTCCTGCCCAAATAGGTGTCTCTATAGCACTATCGGATGATGCTAAAGACTGAAATACTCTTTTTGCAGAATTTGCATGAATAAGCAAAAATTTCATTACCGATATAGTTCCTCAATTTTTTCAAACAACTCTATATAAGGATTAGTATCTATAAAAGTTTTAAGATGTTCTTGATTATATAAAAGTATATCCTTACAATTATAATACAGATCATGCATGGTGTCAAGAGACATATTACCCAGTCTTCTAATTTCTTTCATCATTAATTGAACACGCTTCTTCTTGTTATCTTCTCTAGTATATGCTTCGTCAATATACGGTTCAAAAGTTTTAAAACCTAACTCGTGCAACAGTTGTATTGCACCAATATTTCCGTAGTGTATAAACGGATGTAAATTTACAAATGGTCTAAACGTTTTTTCAGAATTAAAAGGATAATCGTTATTGATAAAATCTGTTTCAGATACAATACTTACATAACTATCAGTATACCACTGTTTATTAGTTTGGTTTGATGGAAATCCTGTTTTGTCATCAAAATGATTAGTGTCAAGTTCTATTGGAATCATTGCATTAGCTTTATCAATTACGTCCTTAGGCATATCAGCACCGTAATGTTCATAAAGCCAATTTTGTACAATGTCTGTTTCTTCCTGCATAGGTGAAATAAAACTTGCTAAACTTTTTTCTAATAAACCTGTACGCACTAATTCGTATAATAGATAATATCTATGCTTTCGATTTGCCCTATTTAAAGTTAAAAAGTGCTTACTACGTTTAGATCCATCTAGGTCTGCCTCTCTTACTATATCAGCAGTATAATTTAGACTACCAACAAACGGAAAGTTCATCATTTCTTTTGCACTTTCGTGTGCAAAGAACGTCGAACTTTCGATAACATGCATTTCTGTATTTTTTTGAATATTGCCAGCAACCATAATTAAATTTTTTAAATCCATTCCATAAGATCTAAAATAGTCTTCTATTTCTCGTATACCGTCTAACATAATCGGATCATGCGTAAGATTAATTATAATCTTAACCTTTCCTGATAGAATTAAATTACGCATCTTAGTTGACAGTGTATCCATAAGAGAATAATGAATATTAGTATTTTTTGTATAACTGCCCTTCCATAAAACTTCAAAATGCAAAATCTCTAAAGGAAATAAGTAAGTTTCATTATCGTTAACATCTACTTCATCTGGACTTACTTGTTTTAATAGTCCTGGTTTAATTGTATATCGATGAAAATTATCGTGCCATCTAAAAGATACACCGACAGTCTCTTCTATTCTTTTTCTAATTTCTTCTTCATTAAAAAGATTAGAAGTTTCATATAAACAGGACTGATGTAACCCATTAGGTAATGCAATTCCATTTACCCATTTATCAAAAACAACTTTCATTTAGAAAACTACCCATTTACCAGTACCGTAATGAGGATATTTAGATTTATAGTTATAATGTATAACATCATTAGGTAAATCTCTTGTTTTATTCCATGTTGCTACAGTCGGAGTTCTTGTACTAACTTCGTTATCTTCTACTACAAAGTATAATGGTAGATCGAAATTACGTGCGTACTTATGGACTTCATAAAATAGCCCAGTTTCAAAACACATATCTCCTATAAAGCACCAAACTTTATCATCAGTTCCGTTATCTTTGATAGACTTAGCAACACCTAATGCTATTGAAAGAGGTCCACCGACGATTGCACTACTATAGAATTTTTCATCGATGTTACAAACTGTAATAGATTTACCATCAAGTATTTCTTGTTCTAACCAATTAGGACTTAGACCTTTTAACAAAGCATGATAATGACTACGCCATGTAGAAAATACCCAGTCGCTTGTTTTAATTCTTTTAAATATTTCTATCAACGAATCTTCATTACCGTTACTTAAATGAACAGGTCCTCTAATCTTAGCACCTTCCCAATGTTCTATTATTTTATTTTCAAACTCAATTAGATCTTGTGCTGTAAAAATGCTTTCTCTCACCTGAGGATACTGTTCTAAATTTTTAATCATAATATTTTCCTAAATGACTATGTATGTGTTCTGCTACTACTCTGTGACCATCGACTGAAAAATGTGAATCATCTATAGGATAATTTGGTAAGTCTAATAATCTATATTTATTAGTTGAAATATATCGACATAAATCAATGTTGTAATGAATGTTATCAAATGTCATCATGGTTTTACTTTCATCAGGCACTTCGTCTGCATCGTACAGAATCCACAATACATCAATTTTTTTGTTTTGTAGATATACAGTATATAAGTCAATATTTTTCATAAGGGTATTGAATTCGACTGTTCTGTTGTAAAAATATTTTTGATACAAGGTGTAGTATCGCTTGATATTTTTATCGTCAATTTCTAAATTGTTAACTGTAACAAAATCTTCTATTTGATTTGAGTAAATCATTATACGTGGCAACAGAGTTGTTTGCATAGTAACTAGAATATTGCTACCATCCTTAATATCTTTTGTGTGCTCATATACGTTCTTAAAAATTAAATCGTTCGATGCTCTTGGAACTCCGTGATTTTCTACTTCACAATTTAGCATTTTTGCTAGTTGTGTAGGATATGCATTGGCATACATATAATTTCCATATTCATTAGGAGGATGCTTTTTTAACCACCTATGATACTCTGGTGAATTAAGGCCTGCGCCTTGTGTAAAACTACAACCAAAAGATAAAAGTTTATCGTATTGTTTCATCTATCTCTTTCCTGTAAAATAGGATCTGTTGTAGGCCACTCTATTCTAAATCGAGGATCGTTCCACTTAATAACACCTTGATTCTTTTCGTCTACATAGTCGCCTTCGTAGAACATATTATAATGGAATATACAATCTGTTAGTGCATAGTGACCGTTAGCGTACCCAGGAGGTATTAAAACTTGATCTCTAGTCTTTTCTGATAGTATATAAGATTCCCACTTACCTGTTTTAAGATCAAGAACAACTAAATAGATATCACCTACAAGAGCTTGTACAAGTTTATAAGTCTTATCATCATAATGCAAGCCTCTTAATACACCTTTGTAAGACTTACTAAATCTTCCGTGAACTTCGCTGTCTTTAGAAATAATTTCTGTTACAGGATGGTCGCTAGAATGATAAGTTGTAAAAATTTCTCCTCTGTATTCACGATATACAGAAGGTTTATAAATTGGAACTTGTTTGCCAAACGTATTAAGATGCGAAACTATCCATTCGTTCCATTTTTGATTTTTATAGCTCATTTGCTTTTGCTTCCAAGAAATTTACAAAGTCTTTAGTTAAAGGCTCTGACTCGTAAATCTTTATTAAGTGCTCTCTATTGTGTTCTAAAATATCTTGCATTTCCCAATACCATGTATATATTTCATCTTCGGACATTTCGCATAATCGTTTGACTTCTGAAACTATCATTTTTAAACGCTTGTGTGCAACTTTTTCATTATCATACGACTCGTCTATCCAAGGACTAAAAGTTTTAAATCCTAAATCTCTTAAATGCTGTAATGCACCCTTGAAAGAAAAGAAAAAGAAAGGATGATAGTTTCCTATCGGTTTAAAAACTTTTTCAGTTAATGATTTATGATCTCCATGATAGTATGTTTCTGTGCATATATAAAAATAACTATTTCTATAAGGTTCTCGTGTTCGATCAGTCCATGCACTTACAGTATTCATAGTAGTATCGGGCTCGTCGGCAAGTTTTTTTGGAAATAAATTAACCAATGACTCTGTTTCGACATCGTAATCTAAACTCCATTCAATCTTAACATGTTTTAACATTTGATCATTTAGCGAGGTTTTTTCAGATAGATAACTCCAATCACCGCGATCTAAAATTTGTTCACAATATAAAGAATACAGAAGTGCTTGTCGATGATTTCTAGGACTTTTTATTTTCATTAAAAATCTAAAAGGACGTTTTCTACTTTTTTCTAACTCTGAATCCCATCGACCAGTTTTTGAATAATATTTACTACTGTTCCACATAACAAACGGCCAATCACGCACTTGAATCTTTCGTTCATGGGGTTCAAACCATTCATCGTATATCTTATGGCCATTATGTGTATTAAACACTAAAATAATTTGACTCGGTGGAATATAGGACGATTCTAAACATTTATGTAAATTTTCATATTCATGTTTTTCGATATAATTTTCCTGAGCTAAATCTAGAATTATAGTACATTTTTTGTTTTGAGCATCTTCTAATGCTTCTTGCGACATATACTTCCAAAAATAATTACCATTAAGTTTTGAAAATTGCCTAACTCCATGTGCTGCAAACTGATCTAAATGAGGACTTATCTTAACAACATAAAAATAATGACTACACTTTTGTTTTCCTTCGAATAATGAAGTATGTTTTATACTAGTTACTTCTTCTAAAGCATTTAAATTTGTTACTGTCCAACTGTTAGGCCAGTCTCCTAACTGATTATTAAATATCTGTCTACTAATATTAGATTCGCTAGGGTCAGTATAGGCGTTAAATCCGTTGCTTATATTATGTTGAGAGTGCATGTAATTCAACACAGCATGATTACTTTCTAAAGCATTAGGTAAAAAATATCCCGGGAAAACATAGTCATATAAAAAGTATATCATATAGTATTTTTCCATTTATGATATTCTTCTTCCATTTCAGGAAACGTTTTAAGAAAATTAGTTCCACGTCTTCTATCATGCTCATCAACAAATCTAATTAAATTTTTTCTATGATTAATTACATGGGGTTTTGTTTCGTGTTCTTCGTCGATGTATGTTGTTATTTCATATATACGTCTAAACTTTTCGGCTTCCCAATTAAAGAATTTCCTATTAGCTGATTCGTACCAGCCGTTGTTTTCTATGTTATCGTATACTAAAGAAACCTGATCATATATATATCTTCTAAACTTTGCAGGCATAATATCAACTGCTTGATATCCAGGATGTCTCAAATAAGGAACATCAAGTATCATAGGCATGTGCTTAGCCTGCCAACCGCCGTATGTATCTTTAATTTCTAATATATCTTTAATAAGATTTTTAAAACTAAACAAACTTAAAAAGTTATATGTTGCCATATTAGTAAATGTACAATTTGGAACTTCAGTTAATACTTTGTTTATATTATCTAACCATTTGTTGTAGTCTAGTCCGTGTCTAATGTATTCTGCTTGTGCTCCTGTAGCTTCAGCACTTGTAAATATTTTAAATTTCTTAACCTTGCCTTCGCTACAGATTATTTTAATTTTTTCCATAAAGCGATTAAACACTCCGTCTGGAACACACATATTACTGTTGACAGCAAACTCTAGGTCTGGTCTAGGATTTTCTATAAGATCGTCTAGTACTCGAAATGTATCTTTAGAAAGTAATGGCTCGCCGCCTGTAATACGGAAATGTTTGAGATCCTTTGATACATCGGGCCACCATTTCCAAAATGCTTCTACATAAGGATTGTAATCTTTATTTGGAATAGGCATAACACCTTGATCTTTAAGCCAATCAATACCGCCATGCGCAGTTGTAGTTGGATACGGTCCGTATTTCTGAACTTCTTCCATCCATTTACTACTAACTTGTGGTGAACAGTATGAGCATTTGAAATTACACACACTACTAAAACTTACTTCTAAATAACTAGGATTAACATTATCATCCCAAGGTTTTTGAATAATTTCTGGAATATAAGATTCAGCCCAGGGTTCTTTGGACTTATATGTTCTATCACTTATTTCGTTATTGTCTTCTACACGCCAACAATAGTCACACTCTTTAGGCCTATCACCTTCGAGCATTTGCTTACGTTGTAACTTCTTAAATTTTGTATTATGTAATGCACTAGAATTACCTTCTAATTCTTCAACAGGTATTTTGTGAGGTACTGGATGATGACAACTATGCGTCTGTCCGGTATGTAGGTGTAGTGTAACTTGTTTCCACTTAGCTACACAAAAACTGCAACTAACAGGATCTAGATTTTCTTTTTTCCATACTTCAGGTGTCATTATTATCCTCAATTAAAAATGGTTCTTTGTTTATTCTTTTTGGCACTTGATAAACTGTTTTAAAAAATTTACTTTGTTGATCACTTAGTGGAGATATTGATATCGGAATATTTAATTCTTTTATCAAAGTTTTACCTAAATCCTGTATTGTAGACATTAGTGTTTCATCAGTAACTTCTAATTGGTTCCAAAAATTATTCAAATACGAAAAGTCACGTACATTTATAAAGTTCCAGTCTGTACACATTGTCATATACAACCCCTGTCTTGCACCAAATATCGCCCATAGTCCGTTTTCTACATCTGCACCGATCATTTGCCAAATATAAAGTCTATGTAAATTTTGCCAATATCCGTCATACAGTTTACTTGTATCAGGCTTCATTCCCTGATCAAGTGACATCTTAACACCTTCACGAAAACCAGCACGCCATGCTTGCTGTGGAGTTGCATTATTATACACATCACTAAAAGTAGTATTCATTTGGATATAGCGCATGTCCCAACAAAAGTCAACTTGACCTTGCGGATTTCCTGGTTCAGCATTTTCATGTGTACGCATATTGAGAACATAACTCTTTGGCCAACATTTAAGTCCGCCATTTCCATATACTAATCCGTTTATAACATTTTTTCCACACCAACTAACAACACTATGATCTAACTGTGCTTCAGGTTTAAAATTTATAATTTGTTGTATATAATTAGCATATACTATATTGTCAGCATCTACAGTTATAAATCTATCAGTTTCGCTTAATTCTGCGCAAGCCTTGTGTGCAGCATCCGAGCCTTCTACTCCGTGGACACGTTTAGCCCATGGTATTTTACTACACAAGTCTGCATAGTTTTTTTCTGCGTTGGGCTCGTCGTAACTTAAAAAGATAACATCATAGTCTGCTACTTTAATTGAATTCATTTTACTACCTCATATCTATAATTACGATAAAGTCGTGGTGTAAATATCGAAAGATTTTCTTCTTCTGATTTGTACATGTACGGAAATATGCACTTTGTCTTGTCTATTAAATCTTTAATTGGTATTTCAATAGTCCGAATTAGTATGTTAGGATCATCGGGCTCAGTGATAAAAAACATAACAACCTTATCAGTAATTTCCTTGTCTAACAATTTTTCATTTACAACAATATCTTTAGTGCTATAAAATTGCCATTGTTTTGCAATATCATTTTTAAAAATATATACACTAGTGTCATCAGACGAATTTATCATATACAACTGATTGTCAACTAAAACTTTATGTCCTTTTCTATTTTTTCGTGCCATTAAAGGAATAGATTTTTTATCTACTGATACTATATTTTCAAGAAATAGTTCAGCAGTGTCTAACGTATCTTCAACAGTAAAATCTTTATGAAGTTTGTATACATTATTATTAGCCCAAACGTGATCGCCTTTATAAAACAAATCAGTTGCGTTATGTTTTCTAAAATCTATACCAACGTATATCTTTTCTAGGTTGTCAAATGTATTACCTTTAAATGGAATTTGATAAAGGTAATCTTCAACTGATTTTAAAAAACTAGTTGCAACCTCTCTAGCGATTACGTATTCTCTAAGTTGATGATTATATTTTACTACATATTCGCTAATTTTTGCTCTACCTAAAAAATATTCTTTTACTTCGTCATGATTAACTTCAATAACATCATAATCGCTATCTATAGGGTTATTTGTAATGTCAAAGACTTCGCCATGTGTTTTTTCAAAATACACATAACTTATATCTCCTTGTGCTATTAAACTGTTTAATTTTGTTATTGCATTAATTAAATTAGACATAAGTTATTTCCTTGTATTTGTTAAATACTTTTTCGACAAAGTCTTTTTCGGTATAATGCAATATACCATTTTGTACAAAATTTCCTAACTTTAAATTACAATTGTCATCTAAATATACGCCTAATTTATCTTGCCACCTATCTGGCGGATTGTTCCAGCCTTGTATCATCGGCTTTAAGTGTGTAAATGTAAGAATATTGTTTTTCTTATTTGTAACTTCTTCTTCTATATTAAGTATTTTTATTGCAATTGCTGCTGCGACATCTATACTCAAATGTCCGGGTGTTTGATTAGGTAGAAACTCTTTCCAAAACTCTTTCCAATTCTTACAAATAATTTCTAGTAAATTATAAAAGTTTTTTGCTAGATCTGATTGTTTAAAATAATGTACCCCAACGTATGTGTTAGGCAAATAGTTTTCGGTAAATGTCTTTCGGTAAAAATCATTTTCAATTACGTTATTATTAAATGTTCTTACTTCAGATGTAAAGAATAAATCTGAATCACTTAACATATTCCACGTACTAGTAAGATCATTAAACACCATCATATCAGTGTCCATTACAATTGTTTCATCATACGGACTACAGTGATAGATTTTCCATCTATTTTCAACTTTCCAAATAGTTGTTTCAGCATCATCACCAAAGGGAATAGGAATAATTTTGTCAAACAATATCTCATAATCTGCAGGAACAATATCGTTAGTAATAATTGATATTTTTTCATTAGGACTATTTTTACTTAGAGACAGTGCTAATAACACAGCCTGTTTAACATAGTCTACTTGTAGTACAGGATCAACTGTATATAAATTATTATAATAACACACTAAATTGCCCGGCCGTGGGTTTTCAAATACTAAACTTTTGTTACTGTCTGCATACAATTTAACTTCTTGATCAATAATAGGCTCGTAATCGTCTTCAGTAAACTCACTATTTGCTGGTACGTCAACTAAAGCACGCCACACTCTGTTATTATGCCAAACATGTTGACCTGCTAAATGTAAAACTTCTTTATACCAAATATCAATGTTAACTCCTTCAAATTGAGGAGTCAGTGTATATAATTGTGTTTCATCTTCTTTACGCACTTCGTAAATATTATTATCAGATAATACAATATTATTCTTTTTACACAAGTGATGTACAACAAGATCGTTTTTGTCATAGTGTATATAGACTTCAGGTATTACTAATTTTACATCATCATAATTAAATGTTTTAGACTGTAAACAAGTATTAACAAATCTAAAGACTTTATTATCATACCAAACATGCTGACCAGATATATAGTCGAGATCCGGATACCATATATCTACATGAATACCTCTGTATTGCTCTTCGAGGAAATGATTAGGTATTTGTCTCGATACTCTTTCATAACTATTTTGTGCTAAAACTATTATACCTCTATTGCTCATTAATTACTCTTTCTAGACTAAATTTATTCATTATATGAACACTTTTTCCTTTAGTACTTAATGCTAGATATTCTCCTAAGTATTTTGGTCGTTCAACCAAAAATTGCATATAATCATCATTAATTTCTAAACATATATCTTTATCAATTGTATAATAATGCGTACCTGGTAATTCTTGTACACAACTATCAAGTCCATCAAAACCATTAAGAATATGTGCTGCAATACTAAATGCAAAGTCATTTCTAAATAACGGAGAGTCAATTTGATACACTCGCCTGTAATGAGGCCAATTATCTTGTATGTGTGAAATTAGATCAAAGAATATTTTATTTGATTCAGTCTTTGTAAAATATACTACAGTTGCCCAATAAAAATCAACACCACACTCACTTATGTACTTAAACTCTGCTTCACTACGTGTTCCTGATAAATCTTTTGCATTTTTAAACATCATTAAATCATATTGACTGTCAAAACAGGATTTAAATAAATCATTAGAAATAATATAATCTGTATCTAATAACAATGTGCTATCGTATGGAGATAGATCATATGCTTGTGCTCTGCCTGCATTTTTAAAAGGAAGTTTTTTGTGTGTTAAAGTACCATCAAAGTAAAATCTATTATTCTGGACAACTTCCCATGCTGTAGGAATAATCTTATCAAATATTCCTCGGTCAAAACTTTCTACTAAGTAGTCTGGAGAATCAGTAACTATACTAGTAGGAATATTTAAATACTTCTGTATACGTTTTGCTAAAAATTGTGCTTGATTTACATAATCAAGCGATCCGTTATTTCTTGCAAATAGTAATGCGCCTTTAGTCATTTTCTATTAATTTTTCTACCGAACGTTTTTTACCCAATGCTACATAACTGTTATGATAATCGTTAGAAGCTTCAAAGTAAATATCTAAAATATCTTCTAAAAACTTAGACAAGTCTGGTATCATTACTGGACGATCGTTGTCATCAGTCAAAACAACGTCAGTATCTGCACCTTGCTTTACTAGTAAATCTATAAATGTAATTAACTCTCGTGTAATAGTAAACTGAGAACCTTCAGTAAAATATATTAAACTTTCTTTAAACTTTTCTTGAAGAATACGTTTTTGATTATTGATCGTAACCATATACTTGCTAAAGTCAAGGGCTTTTTCTAATCTTTCGTCCATACTACCTCCTGTTAGTGTTAAGTATAACACAGATTGTTTAGTAAGTCAATATGAATATACTTATTATTACAGGTTGCTTGTAGAGTTGTAAGTTGGTGCTGCTACACTTACAGTGGTGACTGTGTTAGACCCTATTACCATTGTACCATTTGCTCTCAGTACAGACGGTTGTACTGTTAACGTGCCCTGGACGTCTTCGTCAACATCAGTACCTTGTCCATCAACGCCGCCTGTATTAACATCGTCAAACACTACGTTAAATCTAATTCTAGAAGTGTTATCTTCTTTTGCTTGAATATAAAAAATGTTACCTGTATACGTTGATGCTGTTTTTTGCCATATAGTTTGGTAAGTACTAGTAAGATCATAGTTACCAATACTCGAAGCAGTACCATAGCCTGTGCTGTGTATAGTGCTTGTATAACCAAACTCAACGTGTCCAGTTCCGATTATACCCGACCATTCTTGACCCTTTGTAGAGTTATCGCCTGTTTGTGTAGAATCTATTTTCACTCTACTACCTGCATTAAAAAATTCTCTACGTGCAGCAGCGTCTGCAAATGTTAGTGTGAATTCATGATTTACAGCACCATTCCATGGAGTTGTTCTGCTATTACTCGAATATGAAGTTTCAGAACGTTGACTAGTATGTAGGTCAAATCTATTATTTTCGCAATCAGTCATTAAACCTTCAAGATATATTATGTGAGCTTCTTCAATTTTATCAGTATTAGTTGTGTTTGCAAGGTAATCACCAGTTACATAAGGACTTTCAATTGTCCCAAAAGCGGTTGTTCCAATCTGGTGTACTCTTGCTCTTACAATATCGCTATAAATATCTAAATACTGTTGTTCACTAATCAAATCACCGCTAGATGTTGCTGCTACTGTTGTAGAATCAATACTGTTTCCGTAGCCATATGTTTCGTTAGCACCTGAAGAAGAATCTCCCATTACTGATAATATTCGAGAACGTAGATTGTTATATCGCGTGGCTGTAATAAAGGTAGGCATTGGGACTCCTGTCAAACTATATCATTATATATAGTTTATTTACTTTACAGTGTTGTTATGTTTTGGTAAACTGGTGCAGGAACTTCGATATAAAAGTCAATTAAATCATCACCAGTTAGAGTACTTTTTGCTCTTAAATGATTTACACTACTCTTTAAAGTTCCGTCAATTAAATCATCTTCTGCGCCGCTTTCCAAATCATCAAATACAATTTTAAATTGTATTTCAGAATCAGAAACTTCTTTTGCATATATTTCCATTAAATTTTGATTATATGTAGGATATATTCCACCATTGCTTAATTTAGTATAAATTAATTGATAAGAAGTTGTTAAATCATAGTTGCCGATTGCAGAAGGTGTTCCCTGGTCAGTTGTACTAGTATCACTATGGTTAAACTTAACTATACCTGCTCGTTGTAATAGAACACTCCAGTCATTGCCTTTAGGGGTTGCATAACCTAAATTAGATGTTTCTATTCTAAGTTCACCGCCTGAGTTAAAAAAATGTCTACGATGACCAGAATTATTAAAAGAAACTTTTACTTCATGTATAAGTTGTCCATTCCATTGAGAAGTTCTAGTGGAAGAAGTACCCAATTCGACTACTGACTGAGTCGAATCAACTAAGAATTTATCAGTTTCGATTCTATCCATCATTCTTTCTAGATCAGCAATACCTTTAAATTCAGCATCAGCTCCTGTGCCAGTTGACTCTTCGCCTATAATATCAATTCCGGCTACAAATTCAAGATTTTTTATTTGATCAGTTATTTCAGAACTTAATAACCCAATTTGGTGTAATCTTGCTCTTATCAAGTCTTTGTATAAATTATTAAAAGACTGTGCAGTAACATTAACTTGCATATTGCCGCCTGGGATGTTTGTTACTTCTTCACTACTTATAGCACCACCATAACCTGAAGCACCTTGTCCATATCCAGTTTGTCCAGCGCCAGTTCCTAAAACTGCTGCTATTCTGTTTTGCAATAGGTTAAACCTTGATGCTGTAATTAAATCTCCGACGGCCATTTATCTTTCCTTTATACCTTAAGAACACATTCTACTAATTTTTCGCCCTCATCGTTATTTGTTTCTAGTGCTATGCCTACCATTGCCGTTGAAGCAATAGTTGTACATACACCTTCTGCCCAAGCATACACTGCCATACCCTTTGAAACTGGACCTTTTACTCTTACTGGTAAACGTCCTTTAAGTCCAATATATTGCCCTTCTGCTTCTGAATTCATCATAAGCGCAGGATCTGTTGATACAACACCAATACAGAATGAACTTGCGCTTGCTGGCTCTACTTCATGATCCGGATGTCCACATACTGCAACTGCTGTGCCTGCTGGTAATTCTTCAGCAGTGGTATATTTCTCTGCAAGGTCAGCAAATTGTGCTTGTGTTGCTGTACCATGAAAAACATTTGCTGTAATGTCACCGCTTGCATCTCTTGCGGCAATTGTATTTCCGCCAGCAGTGACTGTTGCTGTTTGGTGACTAGGTGCGCCTGCTGCAGGATCATTTACTTTAAGATTAGTTGCTTTATCAGATTCGCCTCTAAAGTTTACAGCATGTACTTCTGCCCATTGTAATGTAGGCGATCCTAAATCAGTTACATTGTCTAATACCGGAACTACTGCTGGGTGTGTAATTTTTGCTACATCAGTTAGTGTACCTGAAGCGTTTGTTGTTTTAAAAATTATTTCACTGTTACTACCATTATTGTTTGATAGTACACCAGCACCGCTTTGTGTAGATAGACCAAAAATTCCATCTATAGTTGCACTAGGTGCTGTTAGTGTTGCAGAAAAGTTAGCTGCGGCACTTAGTGCATATGCACTTGCTGCAACGCCACCTAGTTTTTCTGCATTAGAAGCAGTACCATGGTAAACATAATCATTTCCGGCTACATTAGTACTATTTGTAACACCGTTGTCTGAATCTAAAGTATATTTTAGGGTTGTACCTTTTTTAATTTTATCAAAGCCGGCAATAGGATTAAGTGATCCTAAAGTAAATTCTTCGTTACTTATAATATACGAAGTTTGATCATTAATTACAGCTTTAATAATAGTTTTTGTAGCACCTAACGTATCAATTACTTGTTCACTTACCATGTTAGTAATACCTGAACCAGCAGACTGAGGACCAACTAGGGTATATTGATTATCTCCTGCTGTACCGTTATGCACATATAACTGATTGTTTACTTCGTCCCACCAAAAATCACCTTTAACAAGTGTACTAGGTGCACTTGATGCGATCTCAGAACCGCCTGTTGATTTCCAATATCCAATACCTGGTAATGCGCCAGGAGTAGCAACAAAATATTTTAGTTTACTATTTGTAGAATCGTACCATAACTGCCCTCTAATTGCTCTAGTTGGTGCGTTTCCGCCTGCAAAGTTTTCTAACAAGAACAATAAGTTCTCGTTTTGGATCTCTCCGTACCCTGCGTAGTTTTTACCAATAAATTTGATATTGGTTGTTTGATCTATAGTTCCATCTTCTACTGTTGTTAACAGTGAATTGTCGAATCTATCAATTTGATAAGCCATATTCTGTACCCCTAAATGCTATTATTATTTATCGTATCTTTATAAACTTTCAAGACCTATGTTTACCCATTCAATTGTTGTAATATTAGTGACAGGATCAGTATTTGCCTGCACTTCATAAGTTAAAAGTTGTCTGTTTGGATTTGTGAATTCGATATTGTTAAACGCAATATCTCGAACCACTGGTTGATTTTCTGTACCATTTTTGTCAACAGCAACCGTTGAAATATTCTTTGCTGTTTCAATATTAATTGTAACACTACTATAACTAGTTGTATGTATTCTTGCTATTTTACCAACGTTAACAGATTCAACTGGAAACAGTCCTGCTAAGTAAGAAGCAACAATTTCTAGATATGCTAAGTTAGTATCGATACCTGTAACGTCTAATGCCATAGCTAATGGCTGTGTTAATGTTGTATTATCGACATATACTTTGTTAGCAGCATCACCTGGATTCTGTGGTGTAGCAATACCACTTATTCTAGCAACAGGGTTAATTTGTAACTGGCCGCCTGTAGTAAATGTAATATTACCTGTAGCTTGTAAATTTAAATTACCTGTTGCTAAAACAGTATTGCCGTCTATGTTAATGTTATCTACATCTAAATACACCAATGTACCTAGTCTAACTAAATCATCTGCAAAGTTAATGTTTTGTAAACTGTTTTCTGTTAATTTAATACTACCGTTAATTCTATAACTTAGCGATTCACTTGTTAAATTTAAATCTTTGTTTGATTCCCAAGCGTTTGAATCGTATTCCCATAAGAACGTTTTATCGCCCTGTGTAGATCTAACAATAATACCACCGCCGTCTGCAAATAAATCGTCTTGTGCTGTACCGTCAGCAGTAACAGCAAGTTTTATCGATTTATCCAAAACTTGCAAGGTTGTAACTTCAACGCTTAATTGCTCACCTTCAACAATTAAGTTGCCTGTTATTCGTGTATCACCTTCAACATCTAGCGTATATAACGGAAGTCGATCAATATTCATTATACCAACTCTACCTTCACTAGCATCAATGTATACAGCGTTAGTTAAGTTACCTAAGTTAGCCCCAGACACAACTCTTAATGCAAGGTCACTATTTGAGATAGGATTTTCGATAAAGAAATTAGCACCCTGTGGACGCATACTCATAATCGTGTTAGTAGTATTTGAGAATATTAAACCGTTTGTGTTTCTTATTTCTAATCTACCAGTTGTTAAACTATCAATATCAGATCTAATAAACTGATCAGCATTGAGTAATTGTCCGTCAGTTGTTGCTAAGTTTGAAGTACTTTCAGCAGTACCAATAAACTTAAAATTTACTTTATCGTATACGTTAAACCCTTTGAATATAATACCATTAGGATTACTTGCTGATACAAGTGCTGGAATTCTAGCCACTACAGCAGGTGTAAATTCTATGTTACTAAATAAACCAACTTCTTCGTTATTGATGTATAGTTTTGCAATTGTAATCTCAACTTCTGTAATACTTTTAATAGTTTCAACGAAGAAACCTGTTTTACCTTGGTTTTTAGTAAAACTCGGTCCAATTAATAATGGATCGCCGCCGCCATCAAAAAAGTATAACTGGTCATCACTATTGTTAAACCAAAAGTCACCAGCTGCTAATCCAATAGGCTGTGTTGACTGAATAAACGGTTCGCCTGTTGATTTCCATTCTACACCAGTATAAATTTTTAACTGGTTGTTTGCGCTATCCCACCATAACTGCCCTGTCAACGGATTGCTTGGTGCAGCAGTATTCGAAAAGTTTTCAAGCAATTTGATAAAGTTTTCATTAAAAACTTCACCGTAGCCCCTATACCCTCTACCTACAAGCGTTAAGTTTGTACTTGTAGTATCAATCTTTCCGTCAATTAAGTCTACTAGTACTGTACCGTTTGTTTTATTTAATTGATAGCTCATGTTGATGTTCCTGCGTATATAATATAATTTAATGCCAAGTAGGGGTTCATAACATTAAGTGGTGAACCTAAGGCACCGCCTGTTTCTATACCTCCTGTAGTTGTTTTTCCTTGATAACCCGAGGCACCTGCTTCTATAGATATAGGAATACCGTCTGGATCGGTTAATAACTGCCCCGGGTTATCTGGATCCTGTGCTTTCTGACTGATAGCATAGAATTGAGATTCGTCACCTTCTAAAGTATGATCATGGTCTGGTAAATTCTGTGTATTAATTGCATATGATTGATTTCCTTGTGATTGACCTATTGTATCTGGGCCGCCGCCTTCAAATGCAATACCTGTAAAGCTAAATGTAGCAATTCCACCTACAGTTAATGAGTTAATTGTAATTACTAGATCATGAGTAGGTGTAGCGCCGCCGAATATAACTCCAGAAATTGTAACTTTTTCTGCAACTGTATATCCAGTACCTGGATTAGTAACTTGTACATTATAATTTCCAGCATTAAGTTGTACACTGAATACAGCGCCAGAACCAGTACCCGTTGTTGATGTTTGCTGAACGTTTGTAAAACTTGCAACTGATCCAGTAACACGGTTTGCTGCTTGGCCGCCCATATTATCAACACCTAAAGGAAATCTACCTCTTAAATCAGGTAATCCGAATTTTAAATCTCCGCCATCGCTAACTAAACTTGCTGATTTAAAGTTATGTCCTATCACTTGCCATAGTTCGTTGTAGTCAGTTTTAAATACTTCTTGCCCTGTGCATAGTAACCAACCTGCAGGCGCTGTAACACCTGCATATGGCATAATACTACCGACCGGTGTAATAGGCACAGATGACAATAAATCAACTTTGTTTACTTTATACAGTCCTGAATCTGCTCCTGTAGTTTTGTTAATTAACAGTTCGTCTGTGTTACTGATTAAATCAGCTCTAAGTCTTGTTTTACTAGCAACGATATCGTTTGATATTGAAACTTCAAATACCTTTTCAGATCCTGACTGTCCGTCAAACTCAAAACTATTACTTGTAAAATCGCCTTGCATTCTAAATGTAGTTGCATTAGTTAATTTATCAGCAGTAGTTGATCTACCAGTAACATTACCAGTAACATTACCAGTAACATTTCCTAAAAATGATTCTGCATACATTCTCTTAAAAGGAGCATCTGACGATCCTATATCGTAAGAGTTAATTTCTAGTGCAGGCAATATATGGGCATTTACTATAGTGCTTCCTGCAATGTTTATACTGCCGCCGATATGTAAATCTTGAGCAATCCCAGCGCCGCCTTTTACTACAAGAGAGCCTGAACTAAAGTTAATAGCATTTTCAGTATTACTAGCTTCTATTTTACCTGTGTTAGTAGGATCTGTTGTATCAACTGTTGCTTTAATATTACCTATAACATCAAGTGCCTGACTTGGTGCAAGGTTATTAATGCCTACCCTTTCTTCACTATTGACTCTTAAAACAGTATTAAAAGATTGATCTACATCTTTAAGTATTAAATCGATTGAAGATATTTGGTTATTGTTTTTTAATTCAACTGACGTACCATTTACACCTATCTGGAATTGGCTATCTGTTCCAAGTTTAAATCCAGAGTTATTATTGATTGTAAGTTGTTCGTTTAAAATTGCACGAGAATCAGTTCTTATAAATTTTTCAGCAGCAACTTCAACTGCGCCGCTACTTTCAACAACTATTAGTCCTTTAGCACTTTCAGCTACACCAATAAATTTTATAGGATTATCTATACTACCTTCATTACGTAAATTAAAACCTTTCTTAAGAGTACCAAACCCACTGATAGCAGTTTTAGGTGTAAATTCTTCTGCACTTACAATAGCATATGGTATATCCTGTATATACATAATGAATATACTTTTGCTTAGATTATCAATGTCTAAAACAGTTTGTGCTCTGCCGCCTGTAAGTAGTCCTGTTCCTGCTTCAGGTCCAATTAACAACCAAGTATTTCCTGAAAAGATATATAATTGTTGGTTAACTGTATCAACCCATAAGTCGCCCGGTGACGACTGATTAGATAATGGCTGTGAAGCTGCTTTTACAAATCCACTTGCCGTGCGCCATTGAGCACTATCATATATTTTTAATTGATCAATGCCGGCTGAAGTATCATACCATAATTGTCCTTCAACAGGGTTACTAGGTTCAGATGCACCTGCAAAGTTTTCTAGTAAATGCAAAAAGTTTTCAGCAATGGCTTTACCATAACCAATTGAACCTTTACCTGGTAATTTTAAACTAGTATCGATTAAGTTAATTTCTCCGTCACTGATTTCAATAGATCCCTTATTTACAAAGTCTGTAAATCTAACTATATAAGGCATTATGCATTACCTCCTGACAAACTCTGTATTCTCACTGTATAGTCAATTTGTATTAGTCTGTTTAATGATTTTTGTACAGGGTGAAAAATAACATGTGTAATCAGTTTACCTGATTCATTTGGATCACTTGATTTACTACGCAACCCTAATTCATCAAATATATAATCACTAGACAAATTAGTAGCATTATCAAATGCTTCCTGTGCAACAGGCTCTGAATAGTCTAGTAAACAACTTACAAGTATGTCTGTATAATTTGTTCCTGTAACGTGTCTAATTTCTAAATAATTGCTTTCTGGATTATTATTAAGCAGTCCGTCGTCAACTACAACTTTTGAATATGTTTGATTATAAAGACTTGCATTTGCGCCTGTACTGTTTGGTGTTAGATATGTAATAATACCTGTTGGATCAACACTTGTGCCGCCGTTGCCGAAGCTCATTTCGTATATAAATCCTTTACCCAAGTTTGCCATACTTTCTGCAAGAGCAACACTCATATTTTCGTAGTGTATTGCATTACGCTTTTGTACAAAAACTTCGCCATTGCTAGGATCGTATATCTTAATATGGCCCTGTACTGCTATTCCGTTTAAATCTGTTATACTGTTCATGTTGTCTTCCTATACAATGTATTTATTAGTTTCCGGATCTCAGAAAGAACCCGATACTTGTTTCTGTTTCAGTTATTGATTCGCCTATTACGTTCCACATTGAGCCTTTTTTCCTAGTTACTACAATGTTTCTAGTAGCAAACTCTAGCAATGACGAATTAGTAATATCAATTATTGCTTGTACTGGTGTGTCGTTTTCAATTACATACGATAATGTAAAATCTGCTGCTACATCTTCATCACCTTCAGGCGAGTCTTGTGCTATATTAGGATTATATAATTTAGACGTTTTACCAGTTAGTCTAATACCATTAATAAAGATTTCAAACTCATCGACAGAATTAGGTATAAACCCTAATTCAAATGTACTTGCAACTGAAGATACATCTGCACTATCAACTGTTTGTGTTTGCGTTACATCTTCATATGTAATATTTTTTGTTCTACTTTGATCATACACTGGTGTACCTAGTGGATGTACATCACGCACTCCTGTACCAAGCGTTCCTCGACGTATTAGTCTAAGTCTATTTTCATCCTTAACTAGGTATTCAATACGCTCCTTACCTATCCAAAGCACCCCAGGTAAATTTAATTCTCTATCTGGTTCTGGTAAGTTAGTTGCATCTTTAACTTCAATTTGTAAATCATACTGCGTAAGTTCTTTTGAAAGTTTAGTTGTTGGGCTATCAATACGCTTATAAGTTGTATTATTTGTTATGTCTTTAAAGATTCTATAACTATATACTGCACTATCTTCTCCTTTAGTAGTAACTTGCATATCGAGTGTATCTTGCACTTGTCCTGGAACTAGTTCTTCAACACTTTTTGCACTTTCAGGAGTAACAAAGTTATCACCATCAATTATAATGTCTTCAGGTCTTTGTCCACTTGCATTTAAATAGTTTAAATCACCACCACTAATATCAGTATCATAAGTTGCACCGTAAGGTAAAATACTACCATCGCTTGTAACTTTTCTTACAACAATCTTTACATATGATTCTCCTTCTCTAATTGCAGTCATTATTCCTAAGTCATTTAGATTAATTACCTGTGTTTCACCGTCGCCGACTAATGTTTGACAAGTTGCGTTTAGATTAGATTGTTGGGCAGTACCAAAGTTTTCGTCATCGTGTCTAATGTTACTAAAGATATTATCATTAGAATCTATACCAATCCTGTAAATGTTATATGACACATCTAATTCTAGTGCTCTAGGTAATATTATACTTGTACTAGAACCGTCAAGTTCTACAATTAGATCTTCTAATTCTTCATCAGTATCATAGTCAAAATCAGTCCATTCGCCGTTGCCCCAGCCACGTGCTGTTCCAAAATCTAAAGTATCAATTTGTACACCAGCATAATCAATACCATCCATTAATTGTGCTGCATCTTTACTAATCATATTATCATTTGGATTATACGCAAACTTAATTCTATCAATAGCATTTAATATTTCTAAACTTTTGTTATAGACAATAGTAACAGTATCGCCTACACCAGCCGGTGTACTTAATACAACTCGACCTTTATATCTTGTATAACCTTTGGACATATCTTGAATATTAGTTACTGAATATTGTCCTGATAATACCTCGGTATTGTTAATGTATACTACATAAGTACTATTTAAAACTTGCATCGGCCATTCTAAATCAAACACTGTTTGTGTTCCTGTTCCGGTAAACGATTGTGTGTGCTCTAATGTATTTACAGATTGGGTTAGTACTGGCCAATTTCTATCAAATTTAATTGTAGATCTAATTGTTCTAGGTTTACTTCTACCTAAGACAGGGTAAGCTGTTGCTTGAACTCCTTCTGAATTAGGAGGAGGTGCTATTTGAATAGTTGGTATTGATGTATAGCCTTCACCTGGATATACAATTTTTAATCCGGTAATATTCCCGTACCCAATAAATGCTTCTATTACTGCGCCGCTGCCGCCGCCGCCGATAACTTCGACTGCTGGCTTTGTTGTATATTCTGTGCCGCTATTTGTAATTTTAATATCGGTAATTTCAAAGCCAACATTATCTAACCAATTACGTCTTGGATATTCTGTAATATTATCATCGGTTGTTACTATTTCTCCGTTTGTAATTTTAACATTATTAGGAACTATCTTTTCTTTTATATCATCATAGTAAGTAGGTAAATCAAAATCAGTAACGGAAGTATTTGTTTCTTCTGTTTTTGTATGATTACTAATAAATTCTCTTAATACAGTTTTAAAAGGTTTTACTTCTTCTATATAAGACTTATAATTATCCAAATTATCAACATTAAATGTTATATCTTGTTCTAATGTACTTGCATGATGCTTTACTTTAACAAAACTTGTTTTAAAGAACCAGTCCACTGAACGCTGTTCGTTCAAGATATATCTTAATGACGAAATAAACAACTGGTTATATTCATTTTGCAAGTTTCCGACAAATATATCGTCTCTAATTGCTTCTAATATTATTCTTAATTCAATTCTAGGATCTTTATCAAAACTAAAATTATCAAAACTTCTATTATCAAATCCTGTGCTAGAATTTACGCCATAAAGCGAAGGTAAAAGTTTAATTGTACCATTCTGTCTGCCAATAGTATCGTAAACTTGTGTAAAATCTTCATTATCTGTTGTAGACTTTCTTTTAAGCAATAACCAGCCCCCTGTGCCTACATTTTCAACTTTTATAATTTGACCTAATTTTGCATTAGTTCCTTCTATTTGATATGTGCCCTTTATGTAATGGTCAACCTTTGATAATGCATTATATCCAGCTGCATACCAATCAATATACTGCCAATATCTCGGAACAGAATAACTTTGTACTCTTGTTTTTTGCCATGTTTCTTCAGTAGAATTATATCTATAAATAGCCCAAGAATTATCAGATAGTGTATTATCAGTTATAACAAGAGCGCTATATGCTCTTACTGTAATACTAGTATTATTATCATAGTTTGATCCATTGTTAGTAAGATTTACACGGGTTATTTGTCCTAGATTATTAATTTCTATTTCAAAATTAGCATCTTGTCCTATGCCGTTTATTGTATAAGTAGGAGGCACTTTATATCCTCTACCAGGATCTAATATCTGTACGTTAGTTATTTTACCGTTGGTTATAACTGGTTTTAAAATTGGTGTTTTTATTTTCGAGTTAATAGAAGTAAGTTCAGTTTCATTATTAAATGTAACATCAAATAATCCAGAATTAATAGTAGGTAATTCGTCAACTAAATTTAAACGTTGCATATCAATATTGTCAACTATATTATTGTTTTCTAGAACTATATTAACCCTATCAACAAGATTTTTTAAAGCCTCTACTCTATTTTTAAACATGCCTTGACGTGGATTATTTTGTATACCGTATCTGTTTTTCTCTAATAGTGCAGGATCGGGTATAGTCCTATCTGATTTATCAAAACCAATTAGACTATCAAACCATTTTGTTTCGATAATTGGATGCGGTGCACTATTTTTTAAACCATCTGAAAGAATTTGATAAACATCATGTTCATTTTGATTACGATTATCCTGTATGTGATACCTAATATTTAAAACTATATCATCATTTGTAATTAAACTATCGCAATTATTTAAAGATATACCATTAGAACTTAAGAAACTTATAAATCTATATCCCTGCTCTCTCGGTGTTGCAATTAATCTTGCAATATCTAAAGCGGAAATTGTTCTGTTAGTATCTGTTTTAGGAACACTATTTTTATTGCGCACCCAGTAGTAGTAAATTTCACTAAATGTCTGACTGTCATTGTCGTATATAAAGCGTTTACTAAACTGTGTATCGCCGTATAATGTTGTTCCAGAAATGCCGAGTGTCGAACCTTCTGGTAAATTTGATAATTCGTCCCATGTGCTAGGCAAATAAACAGATTCTACCCATTCATAAACATCTACTGATGCGTCAGGCTGTAATTCATTCCAATTATCTTTTTGGTATTGTATAGACTTTTGATATGGATATGTAAATTTACATTTAGATATATCCCACCAAATTTTTCCAACATGGTCATCTGACCAAAATACTGTATCAGCAGCATCACCGACATTATACGATGCAGGATCATAAGGTGTTTTATAAGTAATATTCTTTTCTGCAGGTCCTGCAATCTTTCCTTGTATTGGATCAATAAAGTCTAGGTAAGAAACAATTTCATCACGGGTTTTATTATACAAAAATGCACTCTTAATTTTTTTAATATCTACAGGATCTGATATTTGTCTAGTTACTGTCCAAGTCTTTGCATCGTAGGTTTTCCTATAATTAAAAAACTCACCTTGATACTGATTATTATCTTGAGCCGATGCACCAATATACAAATGATTTCCATTAATCTTTACATTTTGTTCAGCATTATCGTCGATTACTCCGTAGGTAATTCTTTCTGCAAAAATTAAGTTATTGTTAACTTCTTCATAATAATATACTACTCCTTGATCGTAAACTTCAGGAGTAAATATTCCGTTTACTATAAAATCAGTACTATCGTCAATAAACACCCTAGCATCTAAACTACCAATGGCTAAATTTTCTTCGCCAAAGGACAAAGTATATCCAAACTTTTTGGTTGTAAACACAGACGGTGGTGTAATAATTTGTGGATTGTTTACATCAAACTGTCCGCTAACAAAATTATATATGTGTACTGAACCAATTCCATCTAAAGTTCTCGAGACTGCTAATTTATTCCCTTGTGGATTTAATTTAAAACTAGTTGCAAACCCTACATTGCCATCGGTATCATCTATAGTTTGTTGATATCTATACCTTCCATTATCAAGCACATAAACTACCAACGCAATAGAATTTCCTGTTTGTGAAATTTTTGTTATTAAAATATTTGCATTTTCACTAACAATAAAGTCATCACTAAACAATACTATATCAGTGTTATCAAACTGCGCATCGCCAGTTATTAGACTTGACGTTATCCAAGGAATATATCCAATATATTCCACGTTGTTATCAACTGCTGTCCAACTTGCATCAGTTGAAAGATCTCCGATAGTTGCCGAGGTAATTATATTTGTTTTTGCTTTATATAATCCATTGTTATACAGTACAACACTTCCTTTTCCATATTCTGAATTTATTGCGATAGTACCTCGGTATTTTTCATCAGTAGTTCTCCTCCAACTAATATCTTCCCAACTATTGCTATCATCAATGTCATTATCAGAAGTTAATGTTGTTCTTGCTCTATAATATCTTCCTTCGTTGCTTACTGTTTCACCTATGACATAATTTTCATTAGAATTATATTTTCCTCTATAATTCGTTACATCTATAGGTCCATGTTCAAAGAAAGTTATTATTCCTGAATTTTCTTCTGTGCCCGAACCTTTACTCGAAACACACAACTTATAACCATTATTAGAATTTAATATTTTAACCTTTTTACCAAAATTTTCATTTAATACGTTAAAGTTAAATTCACTTACTAAAACTTGATTAAGAACATAATTATTGATGCCTGACTTACTATAGATAGCCACGGCTCCTACACCATTTAAACTAGGATTACCTGCTTCGTTTGTTTCAATATGATAGATTTGAGACCAGTCTAAGTTTAAAGAACTCGGAGCGCTTGCAGTAATTTCTGAAGCAAGTGTCTGAGTAAGTACAGTATAAAAATAATATTCTTGATCAAAAATTTCGCTATATTGAGAATAAGCAAAATCATTATCAGCTTCGAATACTAAAAACTTTCCGGCATCGCCTGATGGTACAACAGTGTCTGCATTAAAATCGTTTATTTCACCTATAAGCCTGTTTACTTCTCTTACTGTGCCGTCAGTTGTTGTACCTGCTAGTCTAAGTATTTGAACTTGTGCAATATTTGGCTCTAAGTCCCACAATCCACTATTAATTTTAATATATACTCTTACCTTTTGAAAGTCAACACCTGTATTTCTTTTTATATAGACAATAGTAGCTTCATGATCTGTTGGTGTTGGATTTGTGCTAGGTTGACCATTTATGTCTAGTGGTCGTTGCACATCTTGTATTACATCACCAACCTTTAAACCGTATATTGTTCCTTCAAAATTAGTGTATCCAGAAAAATCAATATCAATGTACCCATCCCATACATCATATACAGTTTGAGTTTTATTAGTAATAGCATGTGTAATTCCGCTTGCAGATACATCAATAGCATTTTCATAATTATACATATAAAATTCGTATGACGGATTTGAACTACTACCGATACCTACTAGATTACTACTTACACTGTTTGACAAATTAGTAGGTACTCGTACAATCCATTTATCTGATAAAACTATTCCGTTATCAGGATCGTTGTATGTTAATTGATCAATTATATTAACTCTATCTCTAGCTAGATTAACTTCTCCTATACTGTTTACTGTATCTAAGACATTAACATAGTCAATTCTTGTCTGAGTACCTGCATTGTAATTACTTGCTTCTAATACATCAAGATATACTAATCCTTTTCCAGTTTCAAACGGAGTATTAGTAGAAGTGTATACTGGCGAGTCAATTAACCATAAGCCAAATTCTTCAGAAGTTTCACCTAACGTAACTTCAGTATATGTACCAATCGGTGCAGTTAGATCGTTTGCAAAATCATATAAATTTAAAAAATCAGTAGTATCAAAAGTTCCCTTTTCGTCTTTTAAATAAATCATAAGATCAGTTGACGTTGCTTTAACTTTTGCTACAGTTGCAGATCCAGTACTAGATTGTACTATATCACCAGTATCAACTGTTCTTAAATAATCATTAATTATTATAATTCTAGTAATTTTTTCTTGTATGCGATGCCATCCAGAAACAAAGTCTGTAGATATACCAAATGTACTTAATGTATCATTCCATGGTTTATATACTGAAGTTAGTGAACCGTTAACGTATGATAATTCATTCCATTTTAGTCTTATATAGTCTCCAGTTGTGGTGGCAATATGCTGAGCAAGAGGAGCTCTTACAAGAATATGATCATTACCGGACGTTGAGCCTAGTCCAGGATATGCTTGAGAAAGTAACGTTAAGTTTGTACTATCTTGATCTATTCTAGATTCTATGTTAATATAACTATCATATGTTTCAAAAGTCTGTGTTGTTCCTTCTTGTACAATATTTCTATTTGCACGCCATAACGACTCTTTATATTTTACAATATCTCTTTTAGAATACAATACATTAGATACATAGTCGCCTTTATATTTTGTTTTAATTTGACTAGCCCCAGGAATACCTATTGCTAAAAATTCTCCATCATCACTAACAGATACAGACTTACCGTATTTGGCATTTTCTGTACTAAAAGGCAATTCTAAACTTGTAAAAGTTTGTACAAATTCATGTGCAGTATCTTCTCTATTTCGTGTATAGTAAAATACTTTACCATTACCGCTTTCAGGCGATGACAAAAATAAATCTTTATTATTGCTACTTATAGCAAAGTCACTTGCATAGTCTGTAAAAACTTCTAAGTTAGTGCTGTCTTCAGGATCTTCAGGATTAACAATTGACCCTAACACCTTATAAGATGGTGTATTTTCTAATACTGCCCAGCGATTTTCTCCTGCATAGTTATCTATCCATACTCGCTGACTTTCAAACTTAGACTCTCTAGCAATAGTATTAAATTCTTCAAAGTTACTAGCTCTTACTTTTTTAATTGTATAAATGTCAAAGTTTTCTGAATCAAAGTCAATTATGTTGTTGTCTTCAGATACTCTGATAAAAATTTGATTATCTATGTAACTTATTACTTCATAAAAAGAAAATACATTATAAAGTTGTGCACCTACAATAGCAACGTAGTCTCCTGATTCTAAATTAAATCCTTGATTCTCTGTAAGAGTTATAGTTGCATAATATTGATTAGATTCATCAGGAGTTGCAAATACAGAAAGACTAGCGGAGTTAACTTCAAGATCTATAATTTGATATACATTCCAGTTATTTGGATTTTCGAATGTAACCCATATGTATTGTTCGATGTTCATTTGATTAATGTCAACATCTTTTAGGTCAGTTATTGCTGCTGTTTTAAAATCAATATCATCTTCATGAACATAACCACCAGATAAAATATATTCTTTATTAGTAGTAGTTGGGAATGTGTTTACATTAAAATCCTGCGGTTTATCTAAAAGATCAAACGGTCTTACTCTGTAAGTTTTGTCAAATGTTTCTTCAGGTAGATATTCTACAAATTCAATCGATTGCGGAGACTCTCTTAAATTGCTTTGTGTTATAGGTATTTCTATCTGTTTAATATTATCTGTCGAACCGTACTTTCCTACCTGTAGTGCCCATTCTTCGTAAAACTCTAAACCTTGTCCTCTAATAGAATTAAACAATTTATCAAGAGCATTCATAGTTCCTTTATCTTGGATATAACCTTGATAAAATTTATATTGACTTACATCATCTTGTATAATATTTGACAAGTATTCTCTTTTTTGGTAGCCAATTAAATGCTGTGCCATCTTTTGTTGTTCTAAATCAAAGTTATCAGTATCGAGATCATAGAAGTCAGCAAACTGATTAATTTTGTATTCAAAGTTAGCTATTAGTTTTGATTCAGGTTTTTCATTTAACCTTACCCAATTAGTAAATTCAAAATTATACGACCCTGCTACTTCATTATTAGCAACATAATAGTACTCTTTGTATTTTACAACACTTCCGATGTTATAGTCTTGCCATCTTGTCCATTCAGTAACGTGAGTATCGTCGTATATAAATCCAGGTATATTTAATCCGCCTAACCAGTTGTCACTGCGATAACCTAGAACCTTTAAACGTTCTTGTCTATATCCAGTTCTCGGTTGATAAATTTTATCATTAAACACTGTTTCGTTATCAATTATTACAACATGTTCTTTTTGCACTAATGGCAGTGCTAAATTATAAATTCCGCTGTCAGTATTTTTTGTTTTTAAACTAAAACTATTGTTGTCTCTTAAAATACTACTAAATTTTTGCCTTAACGGTAAACCTTGTTCTGATAATAACGAATAGTCGTAAAACTCATCATATATATCATCTACTACTGCAAAATCTTTCTTAAATTCTAATGCATATGCTCCCGGGCTTAACGAAAGTATTGTACCAGAAGCCCAGCCTTCAGACGTCCAAATAACAAACTCTTGAAGTGCATTATTCCAATTTTCTATAGTATTAAATTTATCATTAAAATAGTCAAAAGTAAACCCTGTTGATTTTAAATATTCTTGATATCCTAACAAGAAATCACAAACTTCCTGAGTACTTGTAAGTTTTGTGCCGTAGTTTAAATTAGAAATCTTTGTTTCAAACGTGGATTTAATAACTACAGACTTTCCTCCGTTTACCGGTAGATTGTCTAGTTTAAAATGAACATTAGTATCAAAGACGCTATCACTAGTATAATTAGACGACACTCTATAATATTCGTTTTTATACTTGACTACTTGTCCTTTTATATATTTTTTATTTTCAGTCCAATCTGTACTTGGCTCTGGATCACCACCAAATGTAAACTCTCTATCGCCCTGTCTAGTTAATGGTTTAAAATATTTAAAATTAGGATTATTAAAGTTGTATCCTTTAACAATATATCCATCTGTTGCTTTTTCTATTATTACACCACTATACACAATTACATCTATAGGTGAACTAGTATTTAAAAATACATCATAATTTTCTTGGGGAATAAAAATACCCGACGGTTGATCATTTGTAGGTGATTTACTATCTAATATAATGCTTAGTTTGTCTTTGTCTGTAAATCCTGCTAATTTAAATCCTAACTGATTGTTTATATTTTTTAAATCATACTGATAATCATCATACAATGCATATACATTTGATCCGATTAAATTATGCACAAAATTTACAAGTCCACTAGTAAACACACGTGAATTTTGATTTACTGTATTTGGTAATGATAACGATGCTAAATTAACTTGTTTTTGAGTACTTAGATATACGTTTTGATTTGCATTATTTTTTACTGTTCTTGATGTATCAAAAGCCATAGACATAAAATGTGCAGGTTTATTAAGTAGCATTGCTTTTACTAATGCAAAACAATAAGAACTACTTCTACGCCATGCAGTTTCTACTGGAGAATGATCACCAAATTTGAAAGGTTTGCCTAAATCTCTAAACACAATATTTTCAATATGACCTGATTCAGCCGGTGACTTTAATTTACCTTGAGAATCTACTGGTACAAAATTAAGTAGTCCGGGTCTAGCATATAAAGGATTTATTTTAGTACCATTAGGATCTTTTATAGTGCCTGTTTCTAAATCTTTCCACAATACTATGTTATCAGATGTATAAGGTGATGCACCATATTGTGTTTCCCACCATTCTGGCTTAATACTAAATCCTAACATTTCCCACGGATGTGTATGTGGACGGTCAGTGTCATATGCATTTATGTAAACGCCTCTCCAAAATCCCTCTACCGACTTTCCATTTTGATTTACAGATGTGCTATAATTGTATGTAAACGTATTATCTACATTATAAAAGTCATTTTTAGTATAATCGGATATATTAGATCCTTGCATCCATTGAATAAAATCTTTTATCAGTATGTCGTTAACTTTATCTGAATTAATATAACTGTTTCTATATGATCCTGATATAAAATTGTGTATATTAACTAAGGTTTTAGTATAATCGATCTTAATATTATTATAGATACGTTTTTCAAAATCTAATAACAAGTTATCTCTAAAGTCTTTATATGCTCTAATAAAACTACCGTCGTGACCTCTTATTAATGCAATTACAGGATATTCTTCATAATCGGTATTTGGTGCTACGCCCTTTTTAACTAAAGACTTTGGTGCATAAAAGTATACTGGTAGACCGTTTAACTTTATTGTTTCTACTTCGCCATTGGCATCAGCATCTCTTGCTGTACTTCTATCAATATATAACGGATAAAACCATCCTTGTGTAGTATGATTATTTTCTAATTGTCCATAACATGTATAGGCTAAAGTTGTATTAATTTCATCATCATTAACAAATGTATCATCAATTGTAATTTCTGGATGATAACGAGGATACATTCCTAATTTTGTAGGTGTTGGCGGAACAAATGCTCCATCAGTATTGTCGTATTCATATATTTCTAATATATCACCTGTTTGCTGAACAGAATCTAGATTAATAAATCCTTCATCTGTAAAATTATAATCGAGATTATAAATTAATTGTTTTCCGTTAAGATAAACATTAACTGATTTTTCTGATAGATTCGATAAATTAAATTTCTTAGATAATCCGTAAAACTTATCATCTTTATCAAATATAGTATGTACAATTTTATTTGTTGTATTATATCCTAACATGTCTGAGAAATAGAAAGGCTGTGTTTCAGTTTTATCTTTATTAATTTCTTGTAAAACTTTATCTAAATGAAGTTTTGTTTCGCCGTCAAAGCCTAAATTAGTTGCAGTATTAATAACCTCTCTTTTAAACTTCTCATATTCTTTTGCATTATATTCTATAGCATTAACAATATTAAATTTCTTACTAGTTAAGTGATATAGCGGTAAATTTAAAGGACCTGTATGTTTAATAAATCTTTTTCCAAATTTATCAATATCTCCTAAATCTCGCAGATTACTGTTACCTGGAAACACACCGTCAAATTCTTGCAAATCTTCTACCATTGATAAAACTTGATCAGCAACTTCGCCAAATGTAAAACTTGTAATTTCTTCATTTAACGGATTTTTTTCTAAATTTAAAGGTATTTCATAAAATCCATTGTCATTTTTATCAGCAGCAGAAGTAGTCTTTATTACAACACTGTCATTTTCGTTTAAGTCGTTAGTAAATATTACCGTTGCTTTAGAATCCTGTCTATAAATTGTATAATCGGTAATTTCTTTTTGTATATTATTATTAACAAATACACTTACAACTAAATCATTTAAATCACCAGGAGCATTGTAAACATCAATAGCAAAATTATTTGCAGCATTAAGTGTAGCAATATAATGTCTAACTACTTTCTGACGTGTTTCCATAGGTGTACTTGACCAACCATTTGCATATTCAAATTTGTCTAAAGCAGAATATTTTTTAAGGAAAGATGTATCTGTACTAAGTGTTACAACCGATTCACCGTCCTCGTAACTAAAGGTGTCTGTTAGTAGATTAAAATCAAATACAATATCGCCGCTATTTTCTATGTTACGGTATGTAAGAGGAAATCCTAACTCTGGGTCTTCTGTTCCTCTACCTTCTTTATATGAGAATATTTTTGTTCCTTGGAATGTACTACTATTAAATAATTCTAAGTCACCATAATACTTTCCATCAGCATCATATAGACAGAATAAAGGTTGTTGGTTAGTTTTTGTTTTTTGTTGTGTTTTAATCCAATCTGTTCCATTATAATAGTAAACAATACCCTTGTTATTACTTCCAGATTTTATAAGTACATTTTCATCTAATAAAGGTGCAGTATCTTCTGATTCTATAAGTGTAATCAAAACATCATTATCTATCTTAACTTTTTTAACTTCAAATATTTTGTCTTTTACTAGTTTGTCTGTATCTTTTGTAAAGATAATTCTCATACCCTCTACAATATTCACACCATCAATATTATATCCTAATGAACCTTCAACCTCGCTAAAAACATCAGTAGTAAACGTATCTATTAGATCTACATCTTTTTTAATTTTTGTGCCAAATTTAAATAATCTTAGCCCTGGCTCAAATTCGATGATAGGTCTTTTTGCTTTACCCGACTCGTCGATTGCTTCATTAGAATGATTGTATTCGTTTGTCTTTTGTAAAACGGTCTTATGAAACCATCTGTTTGCTCTTGACCAACTGTTTCCGTCAATACTTTGTCTGCCAATTACAATATAATCTTTTGTTGTTGAATAATTTTCAGCATTATCGAACGGTAACTCATCAAAATCGTTTTTATCAAAGTCTAAAGGACGATCTGTAGAATTTGTTTGAATTACATTAAGAGACTCCTGTGGTACTAGCTTAATTGCAGAACCTACTCCTTCTACATAATAATTGCCTTCAGCGTATTTTTCAGGACTAGTTTGTCCTCTAAAATTAACTTTTAATCCGTTTGTAAATTCTATTCCATTGGCACTAGTGTATTTTCTTGTGCCGATAATATCATCTTCAACATCTAAGAATGTGTTTTCCTCAATGTCGTAAATTCTTATTACACCACTTACATTTATATCATTTTTTGATATGTAGTAAAGTCTATCAGGAGAGTTAAACGGAATTGTAAATTCTATTTTACCTTTTTCAAGATAAACGTTTGCAACTTCTTCGCCATTTTCTCCTAACTTACGAATACCGTCAGGGTATAATGTTGAAACACTTTCGTCATCTTCAAACGTTACACTACCTTCATTTGGTAATACTAACCAATCGCCGGTGTCATATGTTGATCCGAATAAATCAACTCCAAATTTACCATCATCTTTGATGCCTTCTGTTGTAGCAACTACAACTGCTTCACCTGGCTTAAAACTTTTTGTTAGAGCAAATGCTAACGGATGTCCTTCTGTATCTATTTCAAAAGTATATTTTTGACCTCTATATAATCTTAGTGTAGGATTTCTTTCCAACTTAGTATTAAACTGAAACGATGCATCACCGTCAGCATCATCAACTGTAATAGTATATGTACTTTGAACTTCTCTAGACTGGCCTTGTACAGCAACCGAATTTGGTCCATCAGGTAACCAGTAGTATTCTCTAAAATTAACAAATTTGTCCCAATCAATATTTGGGTTCCACGGATAACTTACTTGTGCATTAATATTACTGTGATTACTAGTATCTACATTATAATATTTTAGTTGGTTTATATAGTCATTATAATCTTTATAAAAAGTTACATTATCTAAACTGTCTTTGATAACAGTTGCTGGTTCTAATTGGTAGTTTTCTCTATCTTTACTAGCAGGATCGCCGATGTAATTATCTGTAGATAAAAAACTTTTAGCAACTTTACGTCCAAAGTATCCACTAATCTTTTCTGCAACTCCAGGTTGTATAAGTTGATCCACAGTAGATTGTAAAAACTTTTGATTTGCTTCTGAACGAAAAAATCTAGGTAAAAATCTAGCACTCTGTCTTTTATCGTCATCTGGAGTAGGTAGTCCAAATTCTCCTTGTATATCGGCCATTAGTAACTATATCCTCCGCCATTTGAATTATTCGAACTTCCAGAGTTAGGCGAACTTACACTACTACTCGAACTTGAATTACCGGTGCTTGTTGCACTTGTGTTTGCTGTATTTGATGTAGTAGATACAGTTCTACTTTGTACTTCAGATGTTGACGTAGTAATAGTTGTTACTACATTTCCTGATGCTTGTAAATTATCAGCTGTTAGTTTGTCAACAATTTCTATATTATCAACTGTGGCAGCACTAATAAATATTTCGTCTGATTCGGCACTTATTTCAAATAAACTACCAAATGTCTGTGTCGATCTTTTTGGTACAACAACTATACTCAACAAAGTTGGACTTAACACATTCATTATATAAGAACTAAGTTCTTGGAAGTAAAATGTGTCTCCAAAATCCCAATTTTCAATTTGAAAAAATTGATTTATTAAATCAATAATTTTACTCTTTAGTTCATTGTTGTTAATGGCAATTCTATCATTTTTTACAATTTTAAATGTTACTTGAAGATCTTCGTTAGCTTTATCGCCAAACAGCATTTTATACTTTACTGGATGAAATACAACTTCGTCACTTATACTTTTTATTTGATAAATTTCAGACCCGTAGTTTCTAAATAACTCGTCAGTGCTAGGTGGTAAAGGCTTTACACTAAGACCACCGTTAATATATGCTCGCATTGCTTGATCATACGATTTAACAAGCAAAAACGTATCTAAAATATTAGAAGTTGCTGGATCAATTCTATAATTAGAATCAGAAACATGTACATAATGAAATTTTAAATTATCTCTACCTATAAATGCTTTATAGTCATTTATAATACTAAGATTATTTTGAGTTTTATTTAATACCTTAAATAAATCAAAATCAGAAAAGTAAAAAATCTGTCCATCATCAAAATTTACATAAGAACCTAATTCTGAGTCATTAGCAAATTCAGTATTAATAGTACCATTGCTATTATCAAAATATCGTTGTGAAATGATGTTATCTTTTTTAGTAATTTTCTGGAATATATATTTGTCATTGCCGATAATATCATTGAACACTCCTAGATTATCAGCTATACCATCCGAATCACTGTCAACAAATTTTAACTGTATTTTAGTATTATCAACGTAGCCAAACGAGTCAGTATATGAATCAGAAATATGCCAAACAAAATCGTTATTAAATGCTATATTGTTTAATTGATCAGGTTGTGTGTTAATATTTAAAACAGTAATTTTGTCTTGTTGTACTTGATTAGTCTTAGGATCGTATACTTTGTTATTACCATCATAGAAGAATTTTATTTCGTCTTTGCTTTCAAAAATATATCTTATGTTTCTATAATTAACTGTATATTGTTGTCCGTTAGTTTTAAAATAAAATATCCAGCTCGAATCTAAGTTAGATGAAAGAGTACTACCGGCGTTTTGCAAACCAAATTTAGAAGTTGTATTAATGTCTTCTGATTTTATAAGTTTCCATTGAGCACTATTTTGATCATATCGTATGCCAAAATCTTTGTAAGAAAATGCTCTATCTATTATTTGAGTTTTTAAATCTGCAGATAATGCTAATGCATATTTTGGCAGTATTTCTACTAATAAAGAACCATTAGGAATTACGTCATTAAATGTAATAGGTCCTTGACCTGTTATTGTGTTTAGCGTCCCGTCAGCATCGACTGATTGTACCGAAACCCATTTATATGTAGAGGAACCTGGATGGTCAGCTGTACCTGCCATTATTGTATCGCCCATAAAGTGATACCCTGTAGGTGCTTCAAATTTACACAATGCTCCTGCTTGTAAATTTTTAAGTGCATTTACTGTGTAAGTTCCTACTGGGTAAATGTTATCATTGTCGACGTTGTTTCCGCTAGGTGTAGAAAATATTTCGCCGCTGTCAAGAGTCTTTTCAAAATAACCAGTAGATGCATTTGTAGTTGATGTAACTTGTTTCCAATATGCTTGTAAATCGATTGTGCTTTGTTTAAAGAAATTTGCAATATAAAAATTTCTTATATTTGGAGACTTAATCCTAGGTTCAATGTCACTATATAATATGCCTTCAATATCAGATTGTGTTACAAACGAAAAATTAAAACTATCTGTGAATTCTTCTTTATATAATACTCCGTCATTACCGTATAAATTTGTTGCTGAGTACTTACCGCTTGGATCTCGTAAATCTAAATACCTACTTATTCCACTTGATATTCTATTTACAGTTCGTGTTTTAATAATATCCTGATCAATCCCTAAAGGACCAATATTATAGTCTTCAGCAGTTATTAGTCTGTTTTGTGTATAGTAAGTTGCTGGAGCATTTTGTTTTATATCTGCATCTGTTTCAGACGGTCTTGCATTAGTTACAGAAGTTTTTAATCCTAGTGTAATTGTCAGTGTTTCTTGTCTATTAATTTTACTTACGTAAGGAATTTCGATTGTTACATTACTAATAGTGTTAGGGTTAATTACCATATTTCTATTATCACTAGTTCTATAATACAAACGAAATTTACCTGCAGGTAAATTACCAAATACACCATCACTAAACACAAGATTTACTCTGTCATTTACTCGAGTAGTAACTGCATAAACATTTTTGTTATTAGCAAATAAACTGTTATAAATTATGTTGTTACCTTCAACCGAATCAAGTTTTGTCCATAAATCAAGTTCAAAACCATTGGTGTCAATACCATATAGCCATAAATCAGAATTATTAATATTTGAATTATCAATAGCAACAGTTTGATTTGGAATTGGGTTAGTAATATCAAACACAGCACTATCCATTGTACCTTGTCTAAAGTGCATAAAAAATCCTGTATTTGAACTTCCGGCGCCTTGACCGTCATTTCTATACACAAACGATGGACTAACTCCAGGTAATGGTGGTTCTTCAATTATTGAATCTTCGCTTATAATTGTACTTGTAACTTCGAATTTAGTAGATATACCCTCTACTACAGCTTCAAAATTATATATCGGAACATCTGCATTTAACGCATTAAATGTATATTGCTCAGTAGTAATATTTTGTAAATTTGCAATGTTAGATGGATTTCCAATAGAGTTTTCACCTGGCAATGCAGAATTTAAAATTTTATTAAATTGTTCAAAATAATTAGGATTTGATCTGTCATTCCATACTACAGTTTTATTGGCTAAATTATTACCGTTAGTATCAATAATACCTTCAGTAGTTGATACACTATCAAACTTTAATAGTCCGTTGGCTGCTTTGTTCCTTGTAGGATTATACGAAATTAATCTAGCTAATCTTAGAACACTTTCTCGACGTTCTGCTGTTTCTAAAAAGTTTTCTCTAGCATTTAAGTCAATTCTGAAGGATAAGTTTTGTCCTAAAAATGCAATTAAATCGATTAGCGCAAGATATTCTGAACTTTCAATATAATCATTAAAGTCTTCTGGGTAATTTTGACGTAGGTAATTAATCATTGTCCTACGTAAGTTGTCAAAGTCGTAACTTTGAAAGTCTGCATTACGAAAAGACTGATAAACTCGTTTCCAATCTTCTGTTGCTAATAATCGCGATTGCCTATCAGTTGATGACATAAAAATTTCCTTCAATAATGTTTATATTTATGCAAGGAAATAATAGTATCTGTTATTAATCTTTAGTACTTTGTTGATCAAATCGAAACAATAATTGCTCTGAAATATTGTAAGGCAGATAGGATAATAAACAACTTACTTCAATACCTGATTCATAAGTATCAACAAATACATTCTCAACTTGAACTCTCGGATCATAGTTTACAATATTTGTAACATTCTCTAATATAGCATCTCGCACATCATCAGTAAATGGTTCCCATAATAGATCCCAAATTACACATCCAAAATACGGATCACTTAGTTTTTCGCCACGTTGTATATGGAAATGATTAATAATGTCTTGTTTAATAAGCTCAAAATCATATAATGCAAATCCTTCGGTATTTTCGTTAATACTAGAGAATCCTCTATAAGATCTTCCAACTGATGATGGCGTCGGTTTACCTTGTACAGTAACCCTTTTGTATAGATTTTTTTCTAATGAACTCATACTGTATTTACCTTATGCAAATGCTGATCGAATACGAGTATTTTGCTGAGCTCTACCACTAGATATTTTAGAAGCCCATGTTGCTGTTTGATTATACCAAGAAAAGCCGCCGCCTCTGTCATTTCCAACAATATCTACGTGTATATTACTAGGCCAAGACATATAAGGTCTACCATTCTTTTTGTAGCCACCTACAGCACTACTTCCGCCGTATTTAATAAACAGTCTTCCAAATTCTGCACCTAACGCAGTATTCCATAATATTTGATTTTCTGGACTTACTGAGTTTTCATAAATTCTAATATCAGCAGCAGATCCAAAATTGTGTCTAGGCGAACCCGTGCCTACTAATATGTCAGGTTCAGATGGATGTATCCAGCCTTTTTGACCGCCGATATACCCTTCCCAGCCGCCTTCTGATAGGCACTGATCTTTTGGCATTTGCCCGCCGCTAAAGATTTCTACTTTTACATCTAATTCTAGTGCAACTTTAATTAATAAATCTTCAAGTCGTTGTTCGCATCTAAGCCTGCGAGCCTTACCTTTACAATCATAGTATAACGGATCTCTGTTTACTCCTTCTTCACCGTACTTTACTTTGCCGTATGCTTTTCCAGTTCCCGAATATGGACGATAATCAGGATCAGTTGCAGGTGGAGTTTGTGAACTTGGTGTTCGATCAATCGGCATAGTATCAGCATCGTCGTTTTCGCCACTGTTAGGTATAGTACTGCTAGTAATATTACCGCCTGTGCCTAATACTCTGATAGAACTAGCAGATGATTTACCTTTATCAAACGCATCAGGAGAAACAAACACATCAGTACTTGTAAGTGTACCAATCGATTCTCTGTCTGTTTTGTCTCTTTTAAATTCTACAGGGTTTAAATTCTCATGATGTGGCCAAGGCTCGTGCTGCGGTGCTCTTGGTACAATAGTTTGGTACGGAACTGGAGTAGGATTACCTGGAAATACATATGGAAGTGTATGAGTACTTAAAGGCGTAACGTTACCATATCCTCCGCTATCTCCATTAGCCTTACCTCCATTATCTCCTCCAGATGATAATCCAGGACTTGCGTTTACTAACGCACCCGATGCAGTTTTATTAGGTAACGGTAACTTCGTATTTTTTGCTAACGCCGCAGGTATTGATGTTGGTTCTGATCCTGAAAAACTAAAACTATGCGAATTTAATTTTTGATCATCGCCGGATCCAGTATCAGACCATACACCGCCGGCAGTTGTTCCGTTAACACTACCTGCTGTTAGGGCTGAAACATCTGTTGTTAATTTAACTTGTAAATTTCCATCAATATAACTATCAGTTGCTTTTATATTAACTAGACTAGATTCTATATCTAATTCGCCTATACTTTTATGATGAATTGTTCCTGCTGACAGATTGCTAATCTTAGAAGTATCAGCAGTTAATGTTTCGTTAACAATATTCTTTTGTGCAACATTTTGTATATCACCAACTATAGTTTTGTTTAATATATTTTGTCCAGCTGTTGTGTTTATAGTGTTACCAACTTTGGTGTTTATATCCTCGCCAATATTAAAGTTTGCAAATTCACCGTCTAAGTGATAAATTCCTTCTACAAAATCATACATATTAGACCCAGATGTTCTATAAAAACTATTCGCTGACTTTAAATGTATGTCGCCTTCAGACTCTAAATAAATATGTTTTGCTTTAATACTTAATATTTCATTTTGTGAGAAATTATTAGCGCCGCCTGCAGAAGTATTGTTATTACCTTTTACAGCAACATTGTAATCTCGTTCTGCAAGAATATTTGTATCGAATAAACTTTCAATTTGCACTCGGCCACTTTCAATACCGGCTTCACTTGCCTTATAATCACTCCAACGTGCAGACGCTTTAACATTTACATTTCTACCTGCTTCCATATTGATATCACGTTCGGCAGTAAAATTCAAGTCAGTATCTGTCATTATCGAAATACTGTCTTGAGCATGTATATCTATTTTACCGTCTGACGATAATTCAATCCAAGCAGTACCTCTTGAATTAGCAATATAGATTAAATCTTCTGAATTATGTAATAAAATCTGATGTCCGGTTCTAGTTCTAAAACGCATTAATTCATTATGAGGAATAGTTTCGTCGCCGCCTTCTTCTAGTCGCTGTCTATTAATATATATAGGCGGTCCATCCTCAGCATGTGTTGCTCTTATTAACTTATCGTCTCCGTCATCCATTACAAAACTACTACCACCGAGTCTATTAAACGGTACTTCAACGCCCCCGTCGGTTTCGCCATAATGAGATTTAGGACTACCCTGACGCTTATCCATCGGTCCTGGAGTAGAAAGTCCAAATACCATACTCGGTACTTCTCTTACTGCGCTTGTTGTAGTTGTTCCTCTTGCTTCGTCTTCAAGTAATCCCTGAATCTGTAAAACACTTGTAAAATCTTTATTATATGGTCTAGCAAACTGTGACGGATTTGTCTTTTCACCTGTTTCAAACGCTTTATTATATTCGCCTACAGGTAGTTTTTTACCTCTTAATTCTTTTGGAGTTCTTTCTGTAGTATTTTTTGTGCTAGGACGTCCGTCTGGTATTGAAAAATTCATATTTTGATCAGGTATACATCCAATCCAATAACCATTACTAGAATTTCCTTCTGCAAATATAACCAATACTCTAGTTCCATAATCTGGTGGAACTGCCCACATACCATAACTTTTTTGAGAATTTTCAAAACCGTCTTTAGCCTTTAAATTATTTACTGGTGTTACTCCATAAAAAGGAGATAGGTATTTTACCTTTACTAGTTGTCCACTACGTTGCGGTGTATTACTGGCTGCATTATGTCGTAAAATTTCAACCTCTAACGACCCTTGATAATGAGGATCTAAATGGTTTATAATTATGGCTTCAAACGGGCCAGGGCCTCGTAGATTTGCATTTTTTAAAAGTCTAGTTCTTTTATAACTTAACATTTTTACTACCTATATTTGTCATTATTTAAAATGTAATTAATTCTGTTGTGCCGTCTGCTCTTAATATTTCATAATTTATATATACATTTGATTCAGTAAGATAACCTGTAAACAAATCTCCTTCATTTAAATTATTTTCTACATCAGGAAAGTCTGCTGGTACATAAAAACCAGTTATTGTACGGCCTGGAGCATTTATTTGTGCTCTGCCATCGGAGTTAGTAGAAATACTAGATACTAATTCATCATAATCTGATGAAGTGAATCGAATGTTTTCTGCTAGACGCTTTTTAGCTTCAACTTTGTTGCTGTATGTGTTTCTTTTTATCTTTTCAAAAGAATTTTCCATAGCGCCAGAACCGTTATACATAAATTCATACCCTGGTTTAGTAACTATAACCTCTCCCGTGTTTGAATATGATATGTCAGTATCTTTAGGTGCTTCGCCTATTACTGCACCTGTTGTTGCATCGATAATTTGTCCGTCACTTTCTACTGTTTCGTAAGATGCTAAAGCTTCGAGGAATTCGTCGTCGTTTTTTAAAACTTGTCCGTCAGTGCCTTCAGTTATTCCGAGGTCAGTAGTAGGCAAATAACCTGATGACGGTTTCTTAGACACTATATCACGTTTCCATTCTGTAATTGAAGTGGAAGATCTACTAATAGTTTTTGTTGTTGGTAAAGGTTTTTCAGACAACCCTACGGTACCGGCTGGCCTGTTATTAAATGTTTCGCTATAATAAGAAACTGGATTAGACAAGTTTGTCTCAATAGTATTCTGTCTATCGGGTGAATAAAATTCGTCTTTAAATTTATCAGATCGTTTTTTTAAATTGTTAATATTCTCTATTTCCCTAGGATCATTTAGGTCAATTCCTTTTGTTGCAACATAAGTGTTTCTCATACTTGTAAGATCATATACACTAGATGCTTCTTTATAATAACTAGCAGTAATTTTAGCACCTATCGTAGGGTCATATACAAGGTCAGGCGTTGATACTAAATCTACGCCGATTTTGTCTGACATTTTTCTATAATTATCTTCTCCGGCTAACCCAATAAATCCTCTAGGTTTAAATGCAGAGCCGCCAGCGTATGCATAAATTTCATCAAAGAATAAATCAGGATCTCCTTTTATAGCATCTAAAGTTGAATCAGTAATATTTTCTGCTAATGGTCCGTATTCGTATCTTATTTGTTCATTTGAGAAACCTGCAACACTTTTAGTTGCGTTAGGGTTCAATGCACTTTGCTGTTCTACCATTGCTATAATATTAGATTTTACAGTATTATCTGTAATTCCTATATTTTCTAATTCTGAATTTATACTATTTGCCGAGCTCAATGCTTGCCCTGTTGTTGTTACTGCAGGAAGTTGAGTTGTAGAGTCTATTACACCTCGGCCTCTTTCTTCAAAGCTAGGGTATCCTTTGTATATACTAGTAAAATCGTCTTCAACTTTATCTGCTTTGCCTATCGATTCGTTCTTTGACATATGGTTTGAATCAATTGTTCCGTTGTTTACTCTAAGATCTCTAACCATTCTTCCTAATCTAAAATCGTAGCGAGTGTAATGAGGTTCCATAGTCTTATATTCGTAAACATTACTATTAGCAGATGGTAACTCGAGCGATTTATTTGGATGAGCAGTTGTGCTGCGCCCTGCTGTCATAATATTATTATTACCAGTAGCAAAATCTGTAGTACGTTTTAGACTAGCGCCACTTTCAGGATCAGCAACACTTGTTCCATCTGTGTTTATAACTGATTTAGTAATTTTTCCTGTGCCGCCGGTTCTAATATCTTTAAGAGCTTGTGTAAAATTAGAGCCTTTGTGTCCTACACCATTTATTCCGTCACCGTCGTAGAAACCCTGTCCTTTGGAAAGATTAGTATTCGGGATAGGAACTCCTTTATACTCTCCTATTGCTCCTTTTGATACATCAAACGGCACTGGTACACTTGCAAACTCCATAGCTAATTGTAGTTGAAAATCTTGATCTGATAATTTTCCAGCCTTCCATTTTTTTAGTTTTCGAAATCCTTCTAGTCTTATAATTATAAGAGCATCTTGCACTTCAGGAGTAAATCTAATAATATCTTTTTTATCGTTTAGTCCTGCATTCTTAATACAGTAATCTAGTGTTACTTTGATAAATTGATATCTGCCAACTGCTGACGATTTACCTGGTTTACCTTCTCTACTGACTAATTCATTTTGTTTTTCTTTCACATCATCTAAGGTCATACTGCATAGTCGATTATCAGTTTCTCCCATCCAATGTGCATTATAACCTAGAGGACCTGATTCGTATTTTGCAATTAAATCAAGTAACTTTTTATCTTGCTCAGTAATAGTAATGTACTCTTTGCCGTCTTCGTCTGCACTTTCAGATATGTCTGAAATTTTGTCTCTATTATTATATGTTTCCCCACTAGTAGATTGACTAGAAATCACACTTGTGCCATTGTTTAAGTTTATCTTTTTTGCGTTAAAGTCACCTATAATAGTTGCTTCGGGATATTGGTTCTTTATCTCTAGTGCCTTTTCTGTTGTAAGTTTAAGAGAAGCTCCTGCTTCCATAAAATCAGTAGCAGAAACAAGAGGTATAATTGTTGCTCCTTCTGCACTAGCTGCACTTTCAATTGCACTCTTATAAGAAGGTAACCCATTTTCAGGATCATCATTGGGCGGAACCACAACTATAGTTTCGTATCCTTTTAACTTTAAATCTTTAATAATTTTAGTAAGATTTTCGCCTGTGGTTGCAGCAGGTAAATTTTGATCATTATTGCCAATAGATATTATTGCAGTTTTTTTACTCATGGCTCGTCTGGCCTTCTCAATATAGTTCTACCACTTACGTCATTACCATCAGTTCGATTTTCTCGATAAAGGTTACCATAATAGTGTCCCGATGATCCTTCGCCTTCAGTAGTTTGATTAGCTCGTCTAATTAATTTTAAATTTTGTTTAAACTCGCCGCCACTAAAACTATTTGACACCCCAAGTATTTGAAATAGTCCACTAAACGGTCTTACAAGCTCAGGCATATTCATTACAAAATTTCCCATTTCTTTAGGATAATCAATCGGTGTTTTAAAATTGATAATACATAGTACTTCGTTATTTAAATATTCAACAGTGCCATCCTTAGACACATTTGGTGATAAAAATCCTGACTTATAATTTCCTTGATCTGTAGGTAGATAGAACGGATCTCCCCAAATTTCCATTGTAGCAGATATCATTTCTATTTCACTGTTAATAATTCTATTATGAAAAGTTTCAGCAATACGTCTAGCAGTAGTTTTTGAATAACTGCCATTTAAAAATTGATGATCATTCCTTGCTATTAGAGATATAGCTCTTGAGTCATAATCATCGTTATTTTCGGTTCCTGAATCATTTTCCGCTATCCGAGGATTGCTAACTATACCAGGTGCTATTGCTAATTTATTTGTGTTGTCATAACCAGATCCTACGTCACTAAGAACATTACTAACAAATGCATTATTAAAATTAATATTAAAATCTATAATATCTTCATTTTTTCCTGTATATATGTAATCATATTCTTTTACAGCAGAATCCTTTAACTTTTTTGTATTCATTGGAGATTCACCAGGTGCTAATGTCTTTGCTTCGTCTGGTAAATACGGATGTACACAATAAACATACGTCATTCTATGCCTACCAATAGATTTTTCGATATCTGTGTCATATTCAATAAAAACCATAGGCTCAATTATAAACCATTTCTTTTTACCGTTATTTGTTTTTTGTGGGGCTTTTTGACAATAGTCTGTATCTAACATTACATCTTCAATTATTTGTGTAATTTTTGATTGCTGAGGATACGTAAAAAGGTTAGAAGTTACGGCAGTTTCTAATTCTGCAGAATTCTGAAACATAATAGACTTTTCTTTTGCGGCGTTAGGATCGTTTGGTCCAACAGACACTGCTGCCGGTGAAGCATTAGACGAATCATTAGATTTAGTAGGGTCTCCTAAAATTTTTGATCTACCTAGTTCGTTTACATTGTCTTCGTTCAGTCCCCATGCTCTTAAAGAACTATATATCGGAGGAGCATTAAAAAATTTAACATCCGATTTTACTGTTGCAACTTTTTCTGGTGCATTAGGATTGTTATCTTGTCCGCCTCTTTCTGTTTGATATTGGGTTTCTGCATCTATCATTAGTGCATTATGGTTTGTTTTAAAACCGTTATAATTATTATACGCCTGTATTACACTATCTTTCTCTTTAGGAAATAAAATTAAATATCTATCATATCCTTTTACTTTTTTAGATTCTTCTAGTTTTTCTATATGTTCATTAATATTTCTTGTTATACTTTTATTTGATGTTTCTAATACTTCTGCAGCAGTTCTTCCTGAAGCATTTACATCAGTTTTTATAGTATTAATAGAATCTTCAAAAACTATTTCAGAGTATGCTACTGCTTTAACACCGTAAACGCTTCCTGATTCTGTAACGTCAAAATCTGTGTTTATTATCATAATAGGGATATATTTGTCAATTACGCCAGGAGCTTTTATTTTTTCGCCTGTCGGTCCGTATCCTTCAAATGATATTTTTAAACAAAAAGGTATTTTGTTAAAACTTGAATATTGCTTTTCTTCAGCAGTAATTTTTAATGCTTCTAAAAATTTACCCATACTATAAGGTTCAGTTACTGTAAAATTTATAGTAGTTCCTAAAGATACTCCGGTTTTTGAATTTGGGGCAATTACACTGTCAATTTCCAAATCATCTATAAAATACTCTGCGTGGCCTTTTAATTGTTCAACCTCAGCAGTAGTAAGTACTCGTCTATCTGTGCCGCCGCCTGATCTAATTATTACACTTTCAAATCCGTCAGTTTTATATTTTGATGCATTGTTATATTCTTCAGGAGATAAAACTCCTAAAGTAATTCTATAATTATATATACTATGTACTCTTAACGGATTTTTAAGTTTATTACCTTGCATAGGTATTCCGAGATTTGCAAGATCGTCAGTTATAGACATAGGGTCATTAAATAACTCTATAAACGAATCTGCACCTTCTATAATATCAGTAAGTCCTGTAAAAAATTTATTACTTCTATCAATTTGTAAAAGGTCTGATAATGGCTGTTGTAAATTTCCTGTTAGATTAGATAATTGTCCTGCAAAATTTGAAATTTGACCGATTGTATTTGTAAGATTTGTTAGTTTTGCATTTTTTGAGCCAAAAACACCAGCAATATTATTAGCCGATATTAGTGCATTATTAACATTAGAAAGATTAGATATGCTGCTGCCTGGTTTTAGATTTCCGAGGCTAGAATTAATACGATTTAAATTGCCTACAATAGAACTCGAACCTCCTAGAAGATTACCTGTTACACTATTAACTTGTTTTGAAAGATCATTGTTTAAGTTTACTCCTAGTATTCTAGCAGTATCAGAAAGTGGATTTTTTATTGCTCCAATGTTTCCTGCAAAATTTCCAGATAGTCCAGTTATCGAACTTATTTTACCAGCTGTTTCTAAAACACTAAGTCCAGATAACGACGTAGATAGTATACTATCAAGAGCAGGTATTTTTCCTGCTATACTTCCAAGCCCACCACCGGTTGCTTGACTTAAAGAATTAAGACTTGCAATTGTACCACGCAATGCAGGATTAATTGTACTAAGTGAATTAGAAATATTTGCAGCAACTTTATTTCGTTGAGGATCTAATGCTACAGTTGTTGCATCTGCAAAAGTAGTAATCGAATCTGTTAATTCACCAGGGAGTAAACTAGGGTTACTTAACGGTGACGAAGTTATATTTTTTGGTGCAACATTACTATCAACGTTTGCTGACGAACTTCTCGGCGTTTGTGTTACTGGTTGATAATAAGACTTCGGTGCCATATATTATCCTATGCTCTTTGTTAAATATTGCTCTTGCGGTAGATAAATTTTTGTACCTGCAATAAAATCAAAAATAGGATCTTTTAATATATCAGTATTTCTCTGAGCAAATACCCACCATAAATCTTTTGATCCATATAATGCCATTGCAAGTAAGTCAGGTCTATATGTATACGCTGCTGGAATTTCAAACAATATATCGTCAGACGCTCTTGGAACTGGTCTAGGAACAAATAAGTCTAAATATCCTTGATTATTAATTGGTGTATTTTCGTATAACTTCATTAGATAAATCCTTTATCACTAAGTTTACCTTCAGCAAAATCTTTAAGTGTAAATTGCGATACTAACGCTCTTGCGTATGTTGGTGATGCTGTAACTGTAATAGTCGATGATACAGGAACATAATTATCCTTGCCATCTACTTCGCATTTTATATAATCATTATCACCTAACAAATCAGTAGTAAAGTTTGTTATTACAACTGGTACTCTGTCAAATACATGTCTGCCATAACCACTTAATCTAGATATCGGAGGCGGGGCACCTGTATCGCCGTAAAACATTTTTGTCATTGTTCTTAAAAAATGTACTGCTGCTAACCAATATTTTGCATCTTCTGCATTTTCGCTTATAAATTCACCAGTAATAGTAATTTGTTGAATTTCACTATTTCTATAGGACTGGAATGGATAGTTAGAATGTGTTGGTGCTATTTGTGTATAATTTGCACTATGTCCTAAAATAATTGTAGGAGTAAAAGGAAAAATCATATGACTGCCTAATGGTTTTAATATTTCACTATCTTTAAATTGGCTAGGTACTGCAAGTCTAACCCTCCAGTCATTTATAACTTCTCCATTATTTGTGGATGCTTGTGCAATTGTCTGTTTTTGTGCATTTGATTCGAATCCATTCAGCGCTTTCATCCATGACGGTGAAAGATTATACTCATAAAATTTATCCATTAGTTATTCTCCTATAGTATTTAGTTGACAAATTTAACTACATAGTTTATAATAGTAATAAAGTTTCTAGGAGAAATTATGCGCAAAAAGAATTATCTTAACAATAGAGATCTATTGTTAGAAATACACAAATCTAAAAATACATTTAATAGTTACATTGAACCGATATATTCTGAGTTTGATATAATACTGACTGATATCGACCGTATTAACATTCGTACAATAGCAGAAGCAAAGCGCAATAAAGCAAAACGCTTATCTACTAAAGATTACGAAACTCGGAAAATGGCAGGTGAGAAAGTAAAACAAGCAGATTGTGAAGTTGATTATAAATCTATTACAAAAGAAGAATTAGTTTTTCGAGTAATGACATTTGACCACATTCCAGACGAGCCTGGTCGCAAAAAGAATCCAAAGACTACAGCTGACACAAAAACTAAACTTAACTTTCCTCCGTTTCAACATTATAAATTTGACGATGAAGGTAATTTATTTTGCATTGGTAAAAGTCATTGGATAGGCGGTATGGAAAACGGTACTTTTTCAAAAACACACGGCAAAGCAACAAACAAACTTGCTATGATGTGGCTAAAACTTGTAGATAGATATGCTACAAGAGGTAATGTTCGTGGCTATACTTACAATGACGAAATGAAAGGTCAAGCAATCTTACAACTTTCACAAATTGGATTACAGTTTGACGAATCTAAGTCAAACAATCCGTTTGCATATTATACAGCAGCCGTTACTAACTCATTTGTGCGTGTAATTAACTTAGAAAAACGTAATCAAAACATCCGAGACGACATCTTAGAAATGAATAACTTAAACCCAAGTCATACAAGACAACACGCAGGTGAATGGGAGGCAGCAATAAAACGTAATGAAGAAGCAAGTGCCACTATTTTTACTAATAAGAAAAGTTGATTGACATCTCAATACTTTCCTGTTATAATTAAAAGAAAAGCGGAGTCTATAGTTGTTTAAAAAAGCGGCAGTATTTACTGACATACATTTTGGCCTAAAAAGTAACAGTAAAATGCATAATCAAGACTGTGAAGATTACATCGATTGGTATATAAAAACTGCAAAAGAGCATGGTTGTGAAACTGCTCTTTTTTGTGGTGATTGGAATCACAATCGAAACAGCCTAAACTTAACTACTATGGATGCAGGCATCCGCAGTTTAGAAAAAATCGGTGCAGCGTTTGACAACTTTTACATGTTTGCTGGTAATCACGACTTGTATTACAAAGATAAACGTGATGTAAAGTCTACTGAATTTGCAAAACACATACCGGGTGTTACTGTTATTGACGAAATATGGGAGCAAGACGATGTTGCGTTAGTTCCTTGGTTAGTCGGTGACGAGTGGAAGAAAATGTCTAAGATTAAAAGCAAATATTTGTTCGGACATTTTGAACTACCCAGTTTCTATATGAATGCTATGGTGCAAATGCCCGATCACGGTGAACTAAAGTCGGAACACTTTGTAAACCAAGAATATGTGTTTTCAGGACACTTTCATAAAAGACAGAAACAAGGACATATACACTATATAGGAAACGCATTTCCACACAATTATGCAGATGCTAGTGACGATGCACGTGGCATGATGATTCTTGACAAAGAAAACAACGCCGAGCCTTTGTACATCGATTGGGAAGATTGTCCAAAATATAGAAATACAACACTTAGTAAACTACTCGATCCTAAGAGCAGTCTTATTAAACCTAAAATGCATCTACGTGTTACACTAGATATTCCTATTAGTTTTGAAGAAGCAGGGTTCTTAAAAGAAACGTATATTAAACAATATAACTGTAGAGAGATTACACTTATTAGCCAACGTCAAACTGAAGAAATTAATACAGATTTAGACATCAGCCAATTTGCAAGTGTTGATCAAATTGTGTCAAACGAAATTTCACAACTAGATACTGAAAACTATAGCAAGAAAACGCTATTAGATATTTACAACGGGTTACAATGATAAAGATTAAGGATTTAACAGTAAAAAACTTTATGAGTGTAGGTAATGTAAGTCAAGGTGTTGACTTTGATCAACAAAGCCTTACACTCGTGCTCGGCGAAAACTTAGATCAAGGAGGTGACGATTCGGGTTCCCGTAACGGTACAGGTAAAACAACAATCATTAATGCATTGTCATACGCTTTATATGGCCAGGCTCTGACCAACATTAAGAGAAACAACCTTATTAATAAAACTAATTCAAAAGGTATGCTAGTTACACTTAGTTTTGAAAAGAATAATATAAATTATAGAATTGAACGTGGACGTTCTCCTAATATTCTTAAGTTTTATGTAGATAATACCGAACAAGTTGAAGAAGACGAGTCACAAGGCGATAGTCGCAAAACACAAGAAAGTATACAAGAACTATTGGGCATGAGTCATGATATGTTTAAACATATTTTAGCACTTAATACATATTCTGAACCATTTTTAAGTATGCGAGCTAATGATCAACGTGCTATTATCGAACAGTTATTAGGTATTACATTACTAAGTGAAAAAGCCGATTCGTTAAAAGACGAAATTAAGCGTACTAAAGAGGCTATTACAGAAGAAACATTTAAATTAAACGCAATCGAAAGTGCTAATCAAAAAATACAAACTACAATTGACAGTTTAGGTAAAAATCAACGTGCATGGGTTGCAAAACGCAGTTCTGACGAAGAAAAACTAGTAACTGCTATCGAAGAATTAGAAAAACTAGACATTGATGCTGAATTAGATGCACACGAAAAATTAGCAAACTGGACAGAACATAATAATTCTATTTTGGCTCTTAGAAAAGAATTAAGCACACTAGAACCTGCACTAATACGTGCTGACAAAAGTGTAACCAAAGCAGAAAAAGATATTGCAGAACTAGAAGATGCTACTTGTTATACTTGTGGACAAGAACTTCATGCAGACAAAAAAGCAGAGATTGCAGAACGCAAAGGAAAAGAACTAGAAGATGCTATTGCTTATCAAACAGAAATTACTGGAAAAGTAAAAGATGTTGCACTTGCTCTTAAAGAAATTGGTGATATTAATGGTCGTCCTACTACATTCTACGAAACTGCAAAAGAAGCATACGAACATAGAAACAATGTTAAAAACTTGCAAAATGCATTAGTAAACAAACAAGCAGAAGTTGATCCGTATGAAGTACAAATTAACGAACTAACAAGTACTGCACTACAAGATCTTGACTGGAGTATCATAAACAATCTTACAGAGTTTAAAGAGCATCAAGAGTTTCTATTAAAATTATTAACTAACAAAGATTCGTTTATACGTAAGAAAATTATTGATCAGAATTTAGCATATCTCAACAATAGGCTAACTTATTACTTAGATGTATTAGGATTACCACATCAAGTACAATTTTTAAACGACTTAAATGTTGAAATTACACAACTAGGACAAGATCTAGACTTTGATAATTTGTCAAGAGGTGAACGCAATAGACTTATACTCGGACTATCGTTTGCATTCCGTGATGTTTGGGAAAGTTTATACCAAGGAATTAATTTATTGTTCATTGACGAACTTATCGATTCAGGAATGGATAGTGCAGGTGTTGAAAACTCAATCAGTGTACTTAAAAAAATGACTAGAGAACGCAAGAAAAACATTTTCCTCATATCTCACAAAGATGAACTAGTTGGAAGGGTAAACAATGTATTAAAGGTTGTAAAAGAAAACGGATTTACTTCTTATGCAAACGATTTGGAGATTGTAGAATGATTAAAATTGGTGTAAGAGGTAGTAAATTAGCACTTGCATATGCCGATATTGTTGTTAACAGAATAAAAACAAACTTTAAACCAATTGTAGATATACAAATTGTTCCTATTAAAACAGATGGCGACATTTATGCTAAAAAAAATATAGCAGAAATAGGCGGAAAGGGTGTTTTTGTCACAAAAATCGAACAAGAGTTGTTAGCAGGCAATATTGATTTAGCAGTTCATAGTTTTAAAGATCTTCCTAAGGACTTAGACGATAGAACAGAAATTCGTGCAGTAATGCCAAGGCATGATCCGCGTGATGCTGTTATCGGAAATCTAGTCGACGGTTGTAAAATAGGCACAAGTAGTCCTAGACGTAAATTACAACTTGCAAAAATGTTTCCTAACAGTGAAATACTTCCAATAAGAGGTAATATTGACACAAGAATACAAAAAGTTCGTGACAACGAGTACGATGCTACAATTTTAGCAATGGCAGGACTTGATACAATGAACTTAGGTCACGAAATAAACAAGATACTAGCATTAGAAGAATTAGTACCAGCTGTAGGACAAGGAGTTATTGCTGTACAGTCATTAAAAAATCAAAATACAGTATTATTAGAGAAAATTAATCACTTAGAAACATATCAGTGTGCAATGGCAGAACGTAACATGCTTCAAATGGTTGACGGTGATTGTGATACCGCTATTGGATCAATTACAAGTATCATTGGCGATATAATTTCGCTCGAAGCATACAATTACGAAAATAATAAATCTGTAAAAATGCAATCTAAAGCAATTGATTATCTTAATCTAGGCGAATTAGCTGGTAATAGAATAAAATGAACAACGAAGACGACTTACATACACAATTAGTTCAAGCATACTTAGAATATTTTAAGGCAAATGAATGGTGGGAAAGGAAAAACTCAGTTAGAGCATATTCCGCAGTTCAAAAGGCAACAAGAGAAATACGTAGAATAGCAAGAGAACGAAATACTGAAATAAAAGAGATACAAAAAGACTATAAAATCAAGTTTAAAGGCAAACAATACAAGGATTGATAAACATTGTATGAATTGGACATATAATGGCGACGAAGTTACAGAAATACCAGATGAGTATGAAGGTTTTGTTTACATTATTACTAATTTAACAGATGATCGCAAATACATAGGCAAAAAACTAGCAAAATTTAAAACTACTAAGCCACCCTTAAAAGGCAAAAAAAATAAAAGACGCGGATACAAAGAATCAGACTGGAAAGACTATTGGGGATCTTCAGATAAACTATTAGCAGACGTAGAAAAATTAGGCAAAGACAAGTTCACAAGAGAAATACTATATTTTTGTAAAAGCAGAGGCGAAATGTCTTACTTAGAGGCAAGAGAACAGTTTAGTAGGCGAGTATTAGAGACGGACGAGTATTATAACGGTATAATAAACGTGCGTGTAGGCGGATCAAACATACTTAGAGAAAATTTAAAGGCACATCAGGACACTATTTAAAAGCCAAAATCCAGCCGAGGTAATGCTCGTCGCCGGTGGAGTGGTAAAGTCCAACAGGCTGTATGCTACGAAAACCCCTTAGCACTAGGAACGAAGCGGGGGATAGCGCATTTTGCGTGATGTCGACGTAGGTTGGGAAAGGTCAGAGCCCAGTAGCAAAGT